>Ga0214544_1002419_pt1 | contig 39219 bp, 30 predicted proteins | sample CNSS3metaG_FD_160074 | JGI IMG/M metagenome (GOLD analysis project Ga0214544, IMG submission 160074) | Root nodule microbial communities from cowpea collected in UCLA plant growth center, Los Angeles, California, USA - CNSS3 | ecosystem: Host-associated > Plants > Roots > Nodule | place: USA...
GTCCGCCCCTCCCCCCCCCCCCCCCCCCCCCCCACGGTTCTTAGCATTTCAACCATTTCAAAACTTACATATATGAGCGTTTTAAAGATAAAAGTTAGATTGATGTAGTAAAAGAAATCGATTTTTAATTTGTGTGTTTCCTTCTTCCAAATTTTGTTTTCCAAATGACCATTAGTTAGCTTTGATACTTGAATTGTCCAAACTAGGTCAGATTAAATCCAAATGGGATAACATCTTGACTGTTAGCTTGACCTGACCCAATCTTTTGGCTCAAACTCAATGTTTCTTTTAAGAGTTAATTAAAATATTTTAATGAGGCCAAATTCATCTTAGCTCTAGCACTAACCCACTTGAGAAGAGGCTTTGAGTGTTGGAGCTTTTTTTTTGGCCCCTTTATTTGGGGATCCCTAAAAAGGGGGCTTAATGAAGGGTGGGTCAAGACTGGCCCATGGGCCATTGGTCAAATTGACACATCTACAAAAAGATAACACGTAATTTTAATTCTTTAAAACAAAATCAATTTTTTATATTTTTAAAACTATAAACTATAGTATATTAAAATTATCTCCACAAAAATACATGGAATTACTAGCGAAATTATCTATATTGGTTGAAAAATACATTAATTAACTAAATCACAAGCATAAAAGGGGATTTTTACAAGTTATTTTTGTCCTTTAATGTTTGTTTTTTGGTCAAACATAGATTCAGGATACGCAAATGTATGCCTGTTGACCAACAGGCGTACAATCTTCACATAATTAAAAAAATTGCACATCCACTACAACCACCATCATCTTCCTCCTCCCCATCTTCACATAGCTACCATCATCCATGGCCAACCTTTGCACCACCAACTCCCACCGCGAGTCACAACACAAACCACCATGATTGCGAGGATTAATCATAGATCTCTAGCTACTACGCACTTCATTGGTGCAACCATGTCGGACATCCACAACCAGATTTGTAACACGAGCGCTTTACCAAAATTCAACGCAAAATCAAAGCAGCTCTACTATGTCGTCGTCGACGAAGAAGCCACATAAGGAGAAAAATGAAGTAATTTTCACACTTCATCACAAATAGGCCAACATAAATGGAGAAGATGAGGAAAACCAACCTCAGTATCGAAAATAATCGGGGATATGAGGTTTCTCACTGAATTGCACACCATGTGACGAAAATGACACCCACATCGATAATAGTGTTTGTGTTGTGTTTTCTATCCGTTTACTATGAAGGAGAAAGTGAAAATTGAATAGGCACTAGGGTTTCTTTTAAACCATTTACATTTGGTCCCTTCTCACTAGACGTACTTTTCGCTTTTTACATCTAACTCATTTAGGACAAATGTAAATTATGTCTAACTTAAATAGGTTAGACATAAAAGAAAAAAAATTACATTTGGTGGGAAATGGTCAAACATAAAATTTGACAAATTATTCACGAAAATATCATCGTACATTTTTCACATCTGTTATTTTTTTTTGTCAGGGATGAAATAATAGCTCTATTTTGTGTTGGTGAATTATGCATCTAAAAATAATAAAATTATCTTAATTTAACTTTTATTTTAATTATATTAATTAATACTTCTTATTTTAATGTTTAAATATTCAAAAATATAGTGTTTTTATACTCAACCAATCTTTTTTAGTCGGACTCTATTTATGTTTTAATTGAATTAGATTAGTCAAGAACGAAATAATACGATGGTGATGCAGTATCTCCAAAAAGCGACACTTGGTTTATTTGCGTGAAGATGAATTTAAACAAAAAAAAAAAATAAGTGTTCAAAAGTGAGATAAGATTGATAAATAAATGAAAATTATTGCATCATCCATGACGACCCCACTGAACGAATTTTGATACTACACGCAATTAACTATTCATAGTGGATTGAGACACATGTTCCTGTGTCCGATTTTGAATGGCTTCGGCTGTCTCCTTTAATTTAGACATGGAAGGTTCTGGAACTTTGAATTAACGTGTTTGTGTAAAAGTCAAGATTTATAAAAAAAAAACAAATAAATTCCAAAAGAATAAGCGATACTTTTGAATTTAACATTATTATCTAAAAAAGAGCGTGTTATAATCTTATTTGAAGTTAAGCTACAAGATTTTCTGATAATGGAAATCCTATGTTGACTAATAATAATGTTTTAGTATTTCAAACTTGAAAACTAGTTATAAATATAAGTAGTCCATAGCCTTCTTTTGCACTGCAAATCACTTTCTTACTGCAGATTTGTCCATCATTCTTTGTTTTCCTTGAAGTTGAAGCATTATGGCAGATGAGGTGGTTCTGCTAGATTTCTGGGCGAGTCCATTTGGGATGAGGGCGAGGATTGCACTTGCTGAAAAGGGTATAAACTATGAGCGCAAAGAACAGAATCTGAAGAACAAGAGTTCTTTACTCCTACAAATGAACCCGGTTCACAAGAAAATTCCGGTTCTTATCCACAAGGACAAGCCCATTTGTGAATCTCTCATTGTTGTTGAGTACATTAATGAGGTTTGGAATCACACAAATCCCTTGCTGCCTTCTGACCCTTACCAGAGAGCACAGGCAAGATTCTGGGCTGATTATGTTGACACCAAGGTATCCCTTTTTTGCTTCATTTTTTACTTTTAATTCCTTTACTAAAATTTTTGTGATTTAGATATATTTATGTTGGTGTCATTTATTAACGTTAGAAATAAGATAAATTTAGACTATATAAATATATAAATTTCAAGGTTAAATACATTTTTAATTTTTAAATTTTAACGTGAACGAAGTTCTTTAAAATATTGATATATTTTAATTTTTAAATTTTTAAATTGAATTAATATATTCATTTTAATTTAATTATATTAAATTTTATTTTACTACCAAACATAATTTTATGTTAATATTTAAGTTGTTTATATTATTTAATTTTTTTATTTTAATATCAACTAAAAACACGTCAAAAAAGTTTAATTAAAAAATTATATTAATTTATTTTTATAATTTGGAAATTAAAATAAATAAAAATTAAGATAAAAACGAATTTGAATATTGCATTAAAGTTCATAAAACTATATTTAATCCTAAATTTTATTTGTAATATTAGTTTCAAGTTACATTTAAAATTCATCTTTTACCAATTTTTTTTTTTACGTAGTATTAAATGAGACGATGATGCAAAAAGACTTATTTCAAGAAGTATATGATTTTACTTTGACAACATAGCAGAGCGTTTGATGATCTTAAATGAAAAATTCTTTATGTAAATCAGTGTGCATTTGATCATATTTAACATAAGTGTGTCTTTATGTCTATTATGATTGTGAAATAGATATTTGATACCCTAGAGAAGATTTCGAAAGCAAAAGGAGAAGAAGAAACAGAAGTTGCGAAGAAAGAGTTGATAGAAGCCCTAAAATTGTTTGAGGAACAACTGGGAGATAAAAGTTATTTTGGAGGAGAAAATCTTGGTTTTGTGGACATAGCACTTGTCCCATTCTACCCTTGGATAAAATCCTTTGCAGCTTTTGTGGGCCTTAACATAGAAGATGGTGAGTATCCGAAGTTGATTGTTTGGGCCAAGAGGTGCCTTCAAAAAGAAAGTGTTGCCAAGTCTCTTCCCGATGAGCAGGTGGTGAATGAGTTCACAAGAAAGATCTTCGGCATTCAGTAGGTTCCAGCTTAAATGACAAATTGAAGTATTGGTTAATTTTTTAGGTTTCCATTAAGTAGTAATATTTTTGCAATAAAAGGCATTTTGATGTGCTAGATTATTGTTTTTTATGTAAGAGTGCATATTTTTTAAAAGAAAATTTATATATCAATACACATATGTGAGGGAGTTTTTTCTTCCATTATGTTTTCATATAAACGAAAAAGTCTTATTTTACTTATGTGTAGAAATATTTCTTTGTTAGATAGATGACATCATAACGGAACGGAACAGGTACGGTTTTTACTATACCATTCTATTTCTCAAGTAAAACTTTAACTGCTATAATCATTTTTGTGTCAAATTCAATAAATAAATAAATAAATATATATATATATATATATATATATATATTAATTAGTGTCCTATTTGTATTTACGTATTTTTTAAATATATATGATATTATATTAGTAGATGATGATAATGTAATCTTATTAAATTAATATATAAAATAAAATTATTTATTAAAAATAAAGTAAACTATATGAGAAAATTCTATAATAATAATAATTATTATTTATAAGTAATAATAATAATAATAATAATAATATTAATCACTACTGAAAATATTAGTGTTGTCGCGGCTGTGTGTTTGTATCTTTTAACTTTCATAAAGATTTGAGTTCAGATCAATAATATTAAAATTCAGAATATATAATTAATTTTTAAAATAGCTATTAAAAATAAAAGATATTTTTAGAATACTGGTTAAAGGTAAACTATTTATTAAATAATTAATTTTTAAAATAATAAGTAAAATTGTAAAAATAAAATATGTAGAAAAAATAGGTTTGCAAGAAAAGACTTTCTTTTACTATTTTTTCTAAGAATTTTAATTGGCAGGTAATTTTTGTATGGATAATAATATCCTACGAAATTATAAAATTTGTAAGTATTTCTTGCAAAATTTGTTGTGAAAAGTTTTTTATACAAAATATTTTGCAAAAAAATTGGTACCAATTTCCTGCAATTTTTTTTTCATAACAAAATTTATAAGTATTTTCTAAGAAAAAAATTCAAAGCAAAATTGGCATGAAATATGAGTTTTTTTTTTTCGTAGTGTTAGGGTGTGTTCCTTTGAATAGGGGATGGATTTTAGAGAATGAATTTGTGTTTTCTTTGAAAAGATTTAGAGATAAAAATGAATGAATTTAAGGGTGAAGTTTCTGAGTGATGTATTTGATATGATAAATAAAAAAATGTTTTAATAAATTAAAATATATAGTTACAAGTTTACGCTTGCAATTAAGATTAATATATTATTATCATTATTATTTAATAATTATTAATATCTATAATAATAATTATTAATATCTATAATAATAATTATTATTATTTATAATTAATATTATTATTAATCACTAGTGAAAACATGACGTTGTCACGACTTTGTGTTTGTTGTAAGACTCGAGAAAATTAAATAGTTATTAAATAATTATTTAATTAATGCGGGTAATAAGAGCATTTAAGGTATTTGATGCGGATTACTATGATGTGGAAAAATATTAGCTCAAGTTGTAAATAGTACTTTGATTGTGTGAAAGGACTTGGGTTCAAGTCTTATGTATGTCATTTGTATGTTAACTTATGCGTTTTTATGTTATATATTTGAATGTGAGGCGTGATAACATAATCTTAGAATTTGAGGAATTATCACGAATATGAATTGGTTGAATTGGTTGTGCACTTGCTTTGTGATTGAAGGGTTGTGAGTTCAAATCTTGTTGAGAACTAATTTATTTTCTTTTTGCCAAATTTTTCCTTGACAAGAACATGAAAGGGTTTATGAACCCTAGCAGCCAAGAGTGGCAATCCAAAGGGCTGAAAACATTCTCTTAAGGAGTATTGAATAACCATTAAACCAAAATTGTAATTAAATTTCATTTTAAGGAATTAAATGGTAATTAAGGGTGAGTGAACTTTGAGAGAGAAGGGAATTAGAGAAGGGAGCGCTGCAATGTGAGGGTTGGGCATAGTTTTTCCAGAGAAATTCGTGTTGTGTGGAGCCAAGAATTTGAGTGCAAACCATCGTTGGAGAGAGAGCAAAGGCAAGGAAGTTATAGGATTAGACACATGCGCACAAATTCGAATTTGGAGCAAGGAATCCAGGTAAGGGGAGTTGTTGATGTGATCCCAAAAAGGCTTATAGCTTGGGCAATGTCTAGGCCCAAATCATGCTTAAGGCCCAATCCATGGCCATCATGCACCTTCAAGCCCAAGCCCATCAAGAAGCCTAATAACAAGGGCCATGCTAAAAAGGATCAAATTGGGCTTCATTCAAGATGGCCCAAACCCACATGGGCTTCTCACACTCTTCACATGGGCTAAAGAAGATGTGAAGATTTGAAGAGGTGTCTCAAAGAGCAATAGAATAACAATAATATTGGTCCCTTATTTAGGCTTTGCTTTCTAGAATAATAAGTCAAACAATGAGTAGTTCAATTGATAAAATTTGGCTTCACTAAGCCCAATAAGAGATTTGGCCATGAGCTATCAAAAGAGCCAAGGTGGACTAAGTGGAAGTCAACACTTCTTCCTACACCTCATGGATCCAAATCATCCAAGGGTTGGGAATGCTTCCTCCTTTTCCAAGGCATCATCCAATGGCCAAGATCAAGCCTCCTTCTCCAAGCTTGATCTAAGGGCCAAGATCAAGGCCTACTCCATCCAATGGCTCTCCTTTCTCATGTGTAAATGACTTCATATAAAAGCCAAAATTTCACTCATTTGCAATAGAAGCATAGTGTTGAGAGTACTCTTGAATTTTTCAATAGAAGCATAGTGTTGAGAGTATTCCACCCTATTGCATTTGAGAGTCTCATTTGCTAAGGGATTGAATCATCTCCTCTAGCCACCTTCCCTTAGCTTTCTCTTAACCTAAACCTTCAAACACCTTAGTCCAAACCAATGCTTAGCAAGAGCCTTAAACACTTGCTTCCACTCCCTTCCATGGATCACGTCTACTTCATGGAGCTTTCATCCATTCCACACCAAGAGCTCCACCAGTTGTTTTGCGTGTTTTTAGTCGTGAACCCTATATTATGCATTGCTCGATTGAAATTGCATGTTTCTCATCTATTTTCGGCATTGTTTTATTGAGGTTCCTGGGTTTTTCCCAGAAACCGCATGGCGGCTCAATCCGTACCACCAGGCGGCACATCAGAGATGGGCGCTGTTCTTGTTTTGGCTTGAACCGCCTGGCGGCGATGAATTTCTGCTACGCGGCGCGACACTATTCGCGTTCCTTTTTGGTGGTTTTAATGCTGTTTGATGGGAATCAATATGGTTTCTGAAATTGATGTGTGTAGATTCTATTGGATACCTTGTTGGTCTGAAATCAATTAAAAAATTAGGGTATGGCAAAACTTAGGATATATATGAGCATGAATTGAATTAGGTTTACTCAAGAGAGTAAGATAGAGAAACTTCTAGGAATTAAATTAAAAGCAGAAAGTTAGTCCATTATATGTGTACTATCGGATCTTGGTGAATGTAAGTGGTAGGGATGATTATTGGAAAATGGGATGAATCTGTTGCAGGGATGAAGAAGCATGGTTTATGTGGGGAACTGATACACCGCTTGGCGGCGTTGTGCTTGCCGCCAGGCGATGGCGAGGCCAGATATTGGTTTGCGAATTCAGAAGTGAAAATGAGGAGGAATCTTGGTGAGTGAGTGGTTTTAGAATTTTTTTGTAACATCGGAAGGGCAATATGCTGTGAAAATTAACTATGCGAATGGTAATAGGTTGAAAGTATGACTAAGGTATGTTGTGTTGGTTGGAATATTAAAGACAGAAATGGAGGAGAGTAACTTTAGTTAATAGTTCAGGTTCTGGAAGCATAGTTTTTGCATATGTGTTATTGGATAATTGGTGATTATGATTTATTGGCCTAAGTTGTCGATCGTGATATATGTATAGATGGAGGATAGGTGATTTTGTAATATTGTGTGGGACAACACTCATGGTTGTATAATGTGAGTTAAGTATATTAGAATAAGATTGGAATATTACTCTAGAGTAGTGGAAATAGGATGTGTGAATGGTAAAGGTACTGGACTAATAGACGTGTCGCAAACATGACTGAACTCTTATGCAGTAATAGTGCACTTACTAAGCTAGAAACTTTGGATAGAAAAATTGGAAATTTTGAAGCATGGGTTCTTAAACCATAGGGGAGCAGTGTGTTGCTATGAAGCCCTTCTAGATCGAGGGGGGACATATCTAGACACTTGGGTGTACATTCTAGCATAAGTCCAATTAGTTTAGGGTGCTAAAAACTAGTGGAGTTCAGCTACTGATACAGCGCCTGGCGACACGGGTAGGTGCGCCAAGCGATAGGACTAGCGTCAGAGGTCCTTGTACCGCGTAGCGCCTAGCGGCAAGGGGTGCTCCGCCAGGCGGTGACTGAAAAACAGTAGGGCTGGACGAGCACTGGCGCCTGGCGGTTGGAAGGTACCGTCAGGTGGTCTGGGTCAGTTTAGCCTAGCGGCACTTGCTGTTGCGTCGGGCGAAAACCCAACAGACTATGACTTGTGTGCATTGCGTTTAAGCGATACTGCTATACTTGGATCGGGAGATGCTGTGCCATGAGTGGGTAGGTTCATGGATTGTGGTTAATATGTGATGGTATGAGCGAGGAGGTTCATATCCAGTTACTCTCGCATGGGGATACGAGCGAGGTAGGTTCGTATGTTTCGTGCTCACGTTTGAGAGATGCCACGTGCGGGGAGCTACAAGGCTTTTGGATCACATGTGTTGGACTACGGGCGGGTAGGTCCGTAGAGCAGGACTACGAACGGGAGGTTCGTAGAGCAAGAGTACGAGCGGGAAGGTTCGTAGAGGCAGGACCACGAGCGGGCAGGTTCGTGTGAGCATCATATTCCCAAGACCAAGGCTAACCTTTTGTGTGAATTGAAGGCTATACAGCCTTGGGGTTAAGGTCTTGGCCAAGATAAGTAAGATGAATAAGATGGGCGTATGTCTTATTTTGCTTATTATGATCGTGTGATTCGTTACACAGGATCAGATGTTGATACAGGTGATGCTGAGGACGCTCAGGCGACGGAGTGAGGGCTAGCTGGATTAAGCTAGGACTATATTTATGATTAACATTTATGTTTTTTTTTTGGATTTTTGGAAATTGTAAAGTTTTAAATACTACGATTTTAAATATTGTGGCGCGATGCTTAAACATTTTAATTCTCCCGCGTTTTGGGAGCAATAATATTATGACGTGTTATTTTCTTTTCTTTATTTATTTACTTAAATTAGTAATATTCCTTGGGAATGTCACATTTGTAATATTTAATTTTTAAACCTTAAACCTTATAAATAATATTATTATTAATCACTAGTGAAAATACGATGTTGTCGTGACTTTGTGTTTGTAATATTTAATTTTCAATGAAATTTGAGTTAAGGTCAATAATATTTACTTTCAGAATATATAATTAATTATTAAAAAAGTTGTTAAATAAAGTAACTGTTATAAACAAAAGTGATTTTTAGACTAATGGTTAAAGGTAAACTATTTATTAATAATCAATTTTTAAAATAATAAGTAAAATTGGAAAAATAAAATATGTAGACAGAAAAGTTTTTTAAAATAACTGTTAAATACAAAAGAGGTGTTTAAAAAAACGGTTAAAGGTAAACTATTTATAAAATAATAATTAAGGGTGAAACTAGAAAACCAAAATGTGAAAACAAAAGAGAGAATCTCATTATATATAAATATTATTGATATCCTTTGAGGGGATATAAAGAAAAAAGTAACGTTGTTTGTTTGAAGGGATGAAAATGTGGAAGTGAAGGAATTTGAAGATAAATATTATGAATGATTTGTGGATGTGATAGATACAAAATAATGTTTTAATAGATAAAATTATTATATTACAGTTTTACTCCATACTTAAAATTAATGTAAAATAAAATATAGTTATTTTATTAGTTTTAGTATTATTAATTTTATTATTATTGTTATTATTATTAGTTTTTATATTATTATTATATTATATCATTACTATTATTAACACAGTTAATATTAATATTAAAATTATTATTAAGTAAAACCATAATTGTTAAGTTGGAATTTAAAAAAAATAAAGGGTATTTAGGTAAATGTGTTTTGTGGAGTTGTCTTTTCCTTTACATCTCTTCCTCCATGTAAAGATGAGAATATTTCATTCTTCCTCAAATCCATCTACACAAATGAGCTCTAAGCTCTAGAAACAAACAAGGTTCACCCATCCTCTTAAACAATAAATCTCTATAAGCAAACACAACATTAGGGTGTGTTTCTCTGAACAAGGGATGGATTTGAATGGATGAATTTGTGTTTTCTTTGAAAAGATTTGGAGGTGAAAATGAATGAATTTAAGGATGAAGTTTGTGAGTGATGTGATAAATAAAAAAATGTTTTAATAAATTAAAATATAAAGTTATAATTTTACCCTTATAATTGAAATTAATATATTATTATCGTTATTATTTTTATAATAACTATTTATAATTAATATTATTATTATTAATCACTATTGAAAACACCGGCGTTGTCGCACTTGTGTGTTTATATTTTTTAATTTTGATAGAAGTTTGAGTTAAGATCAACAATTTTTACTTTTAGAATATGTAATTAATTTTTAAAATAGTTGTTAAATAAAATAACCGTTAAAAACAAACGGGATTTTTAGAATAAAGATTGTAAGATCCACGTTTCTACTCCTTATGTTTAAAGGCATAACCTTAACTGTTGGGCCTAAGGCTAGCCCATAGGGTGCCCAAAACCTTTTTCCTGACCTAAACCCCTTATTCTGCCACTTTTTAAAAAAAACAGTTTCCCATCCTCTCTCCCTTTGCTGCTGCGTGAGCTCTGCTAGGGTTTGTTTCCCACTCTTCATTGAGCTAGAAGAACCCAATTTTATTCCACGTATGTTGCTTCTCAACCTGTACCCTCTCTTTTTCTAAGCTATATTTTAGTGGTTCCAATAGAGGTGCAATTGATAACCTGGTTTTCAATCTGTGCCATTGTTTCCAGCTCTCGAATCTGCTCTTGGAGCTGTTATGCTCATTGGCTTAGGTGTTAGTGTCTTTGGCTAGCAATTTCTAGGTAAGGGAAGCTAGGGTTTCGTTGTTTTAAGTCATTTTCGCTTGCTTGGCCTTTTTTACATTAAGGATGCTTCATTCAAGTTGTCTGTTGTATGAAAATATATTGCTTGTGCTATTATTGTGATTGAATCTGGCTTGGTACGCTTGAGAGTAGGGGAGGTTCTGCTGAACTCGCCTAGGCGAGCTGTTGGTTGCTCAAAATGAAAAGCTCTCGCTTAAGCGAGGAGCTCTTGCCTGAGCGAGAACAACTGCGACCCAGTTTTCGCTCTGGTTCGAGGGCTCGCCTAAGCGAAGGCCACTCGCCTGAGCGAGAGTAGTCTCGCATGAGCGAGAGTAGTCTCGCATGAGCGAGATAGGCTAGCTTGAGCGAGACCACGACGTGCCTTTTGTATGCAGTCTTGCCCAAGCGAGAGTTGGTAGTTTGAGCAAGGGATCCCTCTTGCCTGAGCGAGAACACTTTAGCCTGAGCGAGATTGACAGGGTTGGTTGGATACATGTATGTTTCACATGATTGAATGATTGGTTGCTTTGAACAGTTCAAGTATGATGCCTTATATGTTCTATATGATATATTGGGATCTGAATTGATGAAGCTTGGTATGGATAAATTAATGAAGCATGATTGGATGGTTGGTTATAAATTGGCATGAGCTTGGTATGCATGATTATTCTATGATTGGTTGGTGAGACATGATTATGGTATCCTGAAACTCTAAAGAGTCAGTTAGTCACACGTAGAGTGTACTGACTCAAGTGGTGAGAGTAGTAGAAGGTCTTAGTCTTTGGCAGGATAATGGCCTTAAATGTTTGAAGGCTAACCTTGTGCGTGGTAGGGTGAAACCCATTGGCAATGGCTCTGCAGAGCAGTAAAGGCCACCACAAGTGCAAGCATCTAGTGAATCTGACTGATTATATGTATCCGGATAATTGAGTCTTAGAGTCTTGCATCGTCTGCCATCACATGTTTGGTTGATTTATGCATCTTTGGCTTTTAAATTGTATGCTCAATTGTATGATAAACCCTTTTTACTCTAGCTTATCCTTTTTGTTTGCTTGTGTGTCTCGCATGTGATTTTCTCCTTTTGCAATGATCATCAATTTATTGATGTGAGCAAATGTGAAAACTACTAGTGATTGTAGTGGCGACGGGGATGTTGTAGCTAAGTTAGACATGGTTTAGTGTTGGGTCGCTGTTGAGCCCAAGGGTTATTATTATATTGTAATCCCTTGCTTATGAGCAACCTTTTGGTCATCTGTTGAATCTTTCTGTTTTGTTAAGGGTACAATGGTGTGCCTTAGTTTTCCTTATTGAATACTTGGATGACTGCGAAATCCTTATACTTTAAGTCTCGTACCCTTGGATATTATAATATGTACGTTGTTTTATTTGAATAGATTTATCTATTAAAATGGGACGTTACAACAATTAAAGGTAAACTATTTATTAAATAATTAATTTTAAAAATAATATGTAAAATTAGAAAATAAAATATGAACACAATTTTTTTTAAAGTAAGTGTTAAATACAAAAGAAGTTTAAAAGAAATAGTTAAAGATAAAATATTGCTAAAATAATTAATTTTAAAATAATAATTAAAGATAAAACTATAAAAACAAAATATGAAAATAAAAGAAAATCTCTTTATATATATTGTTATAAATTATATATTACATATTATTATACATCTATATTATTCATTATTACATACACATATTATTATTATTATTATATATTGTTATTATTATTTATAAATTTTATTTATTATTATTTTTATTATATATATATATATTTATATATATTTTGAGTTACATAATCATTCTTCTCACCTTTTGGAAGCATACAAGCACCACATCTCATCTAACACCCCATTTAAATAATAACATAATTAAATGAAATCTTACACCGGATAATATAAAAAGCCAAGTTGCAGAGTATAAAGTCACTCCTTACAGTTATCAAAGGTACTTAAAAGGAAATACTAAAGCTCACTACAATGCCTACAACCCAAAAGGAGTAAGAGATAGCCAGTATTCGAAATAAAGCCTTAGGGGCAATACAATAGACGGGCCTTCGCCCTAAAGAAAAGCCCAAAGAGACATGAAGTCTAGCACGAGTAGACTGTGCAGCAGAACCATCCCTTTTCTGTTGACCTCGAGTACCTCTCGCATCTGCTCCCATCAATAAATTGATGATCATCGCAACAGTAGAAGAACAACATACAAGGCAATCAAACAAGCAAAAGGGTAAGCTAAAGCCAAAAAGATTTTATCATGCAATCAGATATACTTTCACAGTCCAATATACATACATCATCCAAGCATGTTATGACCTCCCAATCAATACACTAAGACTCGACTCGACTCATCCGGATACATATAATCTGGTCGGATTCAGCGGATGCTCGCACTTGTGGTGGATACCTCTGCTCACCCCCGAGCTATGTGTTACAAGTGTTACAAGTGTTACAATGAATCATTTCCCTCACACACAAGGTTAGCCCTTAATGAATTTCAGGCCTTCTGCTACTCTCACCACAGGAGTCAGTCTGCTCTAAGTGAGACTAACTGACTCCTTAGAGTGTCAAGATGCAATCCTTACCTTGAATCCTTACCAAGTTATATAGATGGGGCACCACCATGGACACCCACAAACAGGGGCCATGGAATTACGTCCCGACCATTGAAGCACGACCCTGAAATCCCACCTAGAGATTTCAAGGAATTACGCACTGACCACAGACCAATCATGTTCAATCAATCAAGTAATGTTTACCATACGCAATATCTCATGCCAACCTTTACAACCCATTCTCATTCATAACCAAATGTTGAATCCATACCAACTCATCCTTCTCAAACAGTGAATATATATTTGTATTTCATATCAATACCATGTCTCCTTGATACCAACCATCTCATTTAAATCACATGCCAAGTTCATACCAAACCCATCATCCACAATCCATGAATCACATCACTCATGCATAATCATTTATCACATGCTTTTAATATAACAATTACATTCAAGCCAGTAATAACCATTCAAGATCAGAGAAACAACCAAACTACAACGATCTTGCGATAAAAATTGCTCTCACTACAGAGCTATGATTAAACATCGGACCAGTCAAAGTCAAAACCTATGTGTTAAGGATCAGCTGTTAAAATATCAGCTCGATCCAACGGTTAACGAAGTAGAAATCTTCATTTTACGAAAAGTGTGAAGTGCTGTCAACAACACAAATTCAGTGACCTTGCGATAAAAACTGCTCTCACTATAGAGCTTCGATTAAAGATTTGACCGGTCAAAGTCAAGCATTATGTGTTAAGGATCAACTGTTAAAATTTCAGCTCGATCCAACGGTTAACATAGTAGAAATCTTCATTTTACGAAAAGTGTGCAGTGTAGAAAAAGAGTAGCACCACATCAATCAAACATACTTGCACACCATACATTTTTATTCGACCAATAACCTCATTCAAGCATCACAACCATACAACAGACCAAAAATCGGCAAAATAACTTTAAAAACATAAACCCTAGCTTCCCTTACTTGGAAAGAGCTAGTCAAAACGACCCCGACCCTTAAGCGAATGAGCAAGACAGCTCCAAGAGCATATTTAAGAGCTGAAAATCTCAATACAGAGGAAGCACGAGATTATTACGAGGAACCGTAACGGCAAGCACGAAGATTAAACTAAAAGAGAAGAGTATGCATCAGAAGTAACTTACGTGAGTGAAAGAAATTGGTTGAACTCAGTTGAACTTGGATGAACCCAAACCCTAGCAGAGGAACGTTATTGTTCTAAGAGAAAGGAGGCTATTTTTCTGAAAGTGAGAAGAATGAAATTGTTTCAACTGGTTTAGGGGCTTTGGTTCCTTATGGGCCAGCCCTAGGTCCAACTTATTTGGAGCAATCCTTTAACATAAAGGTAATAAAGTAAGTGGGTCTTACATCTCACACCCTAAGAACTCATTTCAAGTTGACAAGACAAAGTAAGTCATTCACTATCGAATGAGAGTGCAAGTTGAAATATATAAGGATACATTAAGAAACTTCCGGTTAATAATATAGAAGATTTTTTGTAAACTCACATATTCAGATTAACTCATTTTAGAATTTGAATAATTTTTCAAGTGAGTTATAATTTCTCATCGGAATTTTTAATTCTTTCATTGAATTTCCAATTTCAAAGTGATAAATTTTATTCTACTAATTAATTTCTGTTTGATTGGGACGTGAATCTTTTTAAATTGAAGTTTTCCGTTATTGACCCTTTATTCTCCATTAATGGTTCATTAGTAAGAATTTTTGTAAATGATCCTCTATATGGAATTAGTAATTTCGTCACATTCCTTTTCTTTCTTTTTCTATTTAAATTATTCATGTAACTTTTGACTTGTTAATCCATTAGGTAGTTTATAAACCGAATATGGGTTTGTGTTTTTCGTATATGAAATCTAAAATATTATTATTATTATTTTAAAAATAAAGACAAATATTAGTATACCTTGTTTATTGTAATATATATTTTTACTTTAACTACTAAATATAACTGTAAAAACTTAAGATTAATAAATATCAAAGAATCTAAAAATCTAGGGAGGTAAAATTTACAAGAACTCAACTTATTTCTAAAAGTAATAAATGTTAAAAAAAAAATTAGGACAAAAGAAAAATAAATGCATATCTTAATAATACCGAAAATAAGATTGATAAATTACTATAGAAGAAACAGAATCCATAGTAGAAACTAGAAACTGAGAAAAATTATTGCACCGAATGCGACTTGATCTCAATCTTGTTGAGTCCAATATTGGCAGCGCGACTGAAGTTTCCATTACATTTAGATATGGAAGGTGCTGGAACTTTAAAATTAACGTGTTTGTGTTGTGTAGAGGCTAAGATAGGAAAACAACACCGGAGAATATGCTAGAATACTCAATAACATTGGTAATATCTCAATGCTCCAGAATATGCTAGCATACACAATAATCATATTTGGAATTTAGCTAGAAGATTCTTTGGTTCTGCCAAGCACACAGAGACTATAATAGTCATATTTGAATGATTCAAAGTTTAAATATCTAGTCCCTATTCTTCTTTGCACTGCAAATCACTTTCTTATTTGATTCTTCTGTTTCATTTCTGTTCTTAAACTTGAATCACTATGGCTGATGAGGTGGTTCTGCTTGATTTCTGGGCAAGTGCATTTGGGATGAGGGTGAGGATTGCACTTGCTGAGAAGGGTATAAGTTATGAGTATAAAGAAGAGGACTTGAGCAACAAGAGTCCTCTCCTCCTTCAAATGAACCCAGTTCACAAGAAAATTCCGGTTCTCATTCACAACGGCAAGCCCATTTGTGAATCTCTCATTGTTGTTCAGTACATTGACGAGGTTTGGCATGACACAAATCCTTTGTTACCTTCTGACCCTTACCAGAGAGCTCAGGCCAGATTCTGGGCTGACTATGTTGACAAGAAGGTAACCTTTTGGGTTTCAATGCTTTTGTTGTTGTGACCATGAAACTTTTGTTATGGTTATGGTATACTTTTTTTTATCTATATATAATGATATAATGAAGCATTTGGGTGCTCCAATCCTTATATAAAAGATATTTATATTGTTTCCTGCTTTAGGTAAACATGATTAGAACCTTTACATTTGATATCAAAATATCCCTCACCTATACCCCTTTAATCTGTTCTTAGACACCTACGTCAAGATAAAGGATGAGATGAGATGAGATGGTATATAGAATGATGTATGGTTTAGTTGTATTGGAATATGATGTAAGGAAAGTGGTCCCCATTAGGATAGAGGATAGAAATATTTATTTTTTTCTGATCTTTTTATCCTGTGATTTTCATAATCTATATTAAGTGGTTAAGCTACTTCCCTTGTATGAAAAGTTTGGTTTTTGCTGTTTTATCTTTTGGTAAATATTCTTCTGCTTACTTTAGCAAGATGTCGAAGAAAGTATTGGATTAATATCTTTGTAAGTTGATCTAATATCAAACAACCTGTATTTGATTCTCTCTTTGTTAATCCATTTCTCATATAAGGCATTAGTGTTTTGGGTATTACATTTTATGATCTAATTGAGTCTTAATTCTCAAATGTCAAATAGATATACGATCTTGGAAAGAAGGTTTTTTTGACATCAAAAGGAGAAGAAAAAGAAGCTGCCAAGAAGGAGTTCATAGAGGCCCTTAGATTGTTGGAGGAACAGCTGGGAGAGAAGATTTATTTTGGAGGTGACGATCTTGGTTTTGTGGATATAGCACTGATCCCATTCTACACTTGGTTCGAAGCATTTGAGACTTTTGGCAACCTCAACGTAGAGAGTGAGTGCCCCAAGCTTATTTCTTGGGTTAAGAGGTGCCTCCAGAAAGAGAGTGTTGCCAAGTCTCTCCCTGATCAACATAAGGTCCATGAGTTAATTGCGGAAATAAGAAAGAAATTAGGCTTTGAGTAGGTTGTGCTTAAAGTTCCATTGGTCATTCATAACCTTTTTACTGAATAAAATTTATATAATAAAAGACAACTTGAGTGTATCAAAGTTCGTGCTTTCTGTTGGAATGTGTAGTTTTTGGAAAACCTCGGATTTGTCTGTCATGTGTTTGTTGGTGTTGTAATTGAGTATCTTTTGTATTATCATATACTTGAGTCTCTTCGTGACAGTGTTCATTATTACATCTATGTTTTCACGTTGGTGTTATTGCTTTCTTGCTACAATAGGACATAATTCGAAACAAGAAAAAGCTTGCGAATTCACACACCTAGAATGTATGCGTTGTCGAGTACTTCTTATTCCCCAGCTGGTTGCTTCTGTTTCATATTTCCTTTCTCCTTTGACATGGGGTTACCATTATCACTTTAGGCTTGTTAGTTGTTTTAGGACTGCTCTTTTATTTATATTTATTTATATTTTTTAATAAGTAAAAGTTATTTTTCTATTTCTTAGGAATTAAACAAATTTGTTAAACGCGACCTATATTGTTGGTGGTCCTTTATTTTCATTTATTATATATTATCTAAAACAAACAAAGACAGTGAATCCCATTGTTCCAACACTAATTTTGGATTTGTGGGAAGCCATAGAAGAAGATTACAAAAATACTTCTGCTGCCTATCCCTCCATGGCAAATAAAGACCTGCAAAGAGAAGAAAACCAAGAAGGCAAATGCAAGATCATGCCTATTTGATGGTGTTTCTCAAACCATATTCACTAGGATCATGACTTACAAGTTAGCAAAGTCAATTTGGGATTACTTAAAAAAAAGTATGCAGGGGATGAGAGAATTCAAGGCATTAAAAATCTGAATTTGATGTAGGAATTTGAACTGTGAAAAATACAAGAGTTTGAGATGTCAGATAAATTACTAAGCATTGCAAACAAGGTTAGACTACTTAGCACTCAATTTTATAATTCCAGCTTAGTTGAAAAAGTTCTGGTTACAATTCCCAAGAGATATGAAGCATCGATTAACAACCACATTGGAGAATACAAAGGATTTTTCCAAGGTTTCTCTAGCAGAAGTCATACATGCTTTACAAGTATAGGAGCAAAGAAACTTATGAGGCAAGATCACATGGTTGAAGGTGCTTTGCTAGCAAAAGGTTAATGAGTTGGAGCAAATAAAAAGAAAAACTGCAGGAAGAATAAGTTTTCAGGAAATGAGAGTATTGAAAATAATTATAGCAAAGGAAAAGAGTAAAAAGAAAAGTTACCCACCTTGTCAACATTGTTGTCAACATTGTGGTAAAATGGGTCACCCTCCATTTAAATATTGGAAAAGACCTGATGTAAAATGCAGCAAGTGTAACAAACTTGGTCATGAAGTAGTGATTTGTAAAGAAAAATTTCAATATGCTCAAGTAGCTAATCAAGAAGAGGAGGAAGACTAACTCTTTGTTGCTACTTGTTTCTCAAGTAGTGATTCAAGTGAAAGTTGGTTAATTGACAACGGTTGCACTAACCACATGACTCATAACAAGGAATTGTTCAAGGAATTAAAGTGCACACAAACTTCAAAAGTCAGAATAGGAAATTGAACATATATAGTAGTGAAGCTAAAAGGTACCATTATAACATCCTGTCCGGATATTACAAATTTAAATAATAAAATAAATAAATAATAAATAAGCATCATTTATTGAAATATCATTTCTCAAAAATCGTGAGAAATTATACATTTATTATTTTAGAATTTATTTTAAAATTCATAATTATAAATCTCAACACCAAGGTCTGATAATATAAAAGTTTACAATTTATTTAAATAAGACAATAAACTTTAAAACTCAGACAAATCTTTTCTCCCACAGAACCCACACTCCAGCTCTATGCATCACCAAATTCATTTGTAATATCCTCTACTCACGTGTAACAGAATACATAATCATCGTCAAATACAAGCATATAGGGTGAGCTAACAGTATAAACAACATATATATAAATCATATATACAAACACACACACACATACACACACACACACACACACACCAAAGGAACTACTACCCTTTGGGTCCACACCACATGGCCACCACCATGTTACCCGTGCTTTACGTCTTCTAATGAGTACTTCTAGATCTCTTGTTGCCACACCTACCAGCCACAACTAGTAGAGCATGTTCACTAAATCATGCTATGGACCACACTCCGTAACACCAGGGAGAGTTCCCAATACGAATATCATTCGTAACGTTCCAAGACTACCAAACTAAATGGTCTCATACTAAGGAGGACAATCTATCTGGACCCGCCGTACGAGCCACAACTCGCACACTCACAGTAGCAACACTCGCCAACCCGAGCCATAACTCAAAAGTTCCTCATGTTCATTCGCCATCCCGAGCCACAACTCAAGAGATGTCATTTTGAGTCATAACTCGAGGAATGCCACATGCTAAACCCCTATCCCGAGCCACAATCGTGGGACACGTTTCGAGCAACAACTCAAGGAACACCAGCAAGTTGACCTTCGAGATATCACCAAAGCCTTGTAGACCACACATATCCAAAGTAGGCAACACATAGATTCTTCCTCTACAATATCGCCTAGCGCTGGTCTTGAGCCGCGATGCGAAATACATTTCCAGACCGCTTGGCGGGAGACACGTGCAACCAGGCGCCAAGCGCCTTTGGATCATGTGCCTGTAGTTATCGCCTGGCAGATCAACCATTACAGGCGCCACACCTCTTTGTTGCTCTTTGAAATTGCAACTATCACCTGGTGGTTCCAAACCTGCCGCCAAGTGTTGCACTAGTAATGCATGGTTTACTAGTTTGGCACACTCTTCACCAAGTTCCCACTTTAGTCTTGTAATTTCACACATCTAGGGTACTCAATCGTTTTATATATGTGTCTAAATGGATATGTATACCCCTATACAATATCCGCCATCATTCATAACTTACAAACTACGATATCTTTCAATTTACCTTAAGGATGCAACCCCCTCTAGGCTAAACACAAATTAGTTGCACTCAACCAGTTTAATTGTCATTTCTTTGCACGTTAAGAGTGCCTACTGTGCCTACCCACCAGTATAGACACTACCTCAACGAATGCCCCTTTGAATCATGTTATTGGTCATCCTTAGCAACATTCATCCTTAAGTTAATCATAGACTTTCTATAATTATCAGGAACTCAACATCTCACTTAGTTACTTTCACTACTAATGCGAATCCCGTCACTCTTTTGTCAAATTCATCTTCATACTTAACCATCTTCTATGACTTCCCACTCTTAATTTCATAAGTCATAAAATCCTGTACCATTCCCACACTGATCCCTCTATATATCTTCCATTACTATCAGATTCACTACGCAGTAAACCTCCTCACAGCTCCCCAACCTGCCCCTGCCAAGTCAATTACCAGTTGCTGGTCAACCATCGTTGCCTGACGGCAAATTGCATTCTGCCAAGCGGTGCATTGGGAAAGTCCTAGATTATGTTACACTTGCCACAAACCCCATAACGTTTTGAAACACATTCTTCTGCCTAATTCCACAATCAAAATATGCAATCATGTTTTTGAATACTATAATTTTCCGTTTTAAGTGTGAATAGAAGAATTCATCACAACTCTCTATATCAATAAATCTGTAATATCAAATCCCAATTCTTCTAAGCCCTAAATGATCGTTCATATAATATTTCTCAATTAACACCAATTAACAGCGTATTCTCAATCATTCTTAATACTCAGCAATCCACCCTTATATAGATTCCCTTCTTTACCGAATAGAATCATTCCAGAACACCAAAAACATAAAGATCGAGTCAGTCTCACTTGCATTGCCTGACGGGTGTTCATCACCGCGAGGCCATTCAAACAAAACTAGAAACTGGGCGACAGATATGCGTCGCTTGGTGATTTCGGGAAAATTTCTAGAAACCCAAAGTTTCAAACGTGATAGGAATGATTCATGCATATATATATTATACATAAAACAATTATAATTAATAAATAAAGCTAATGAGTTCTAGCCCCCTAACCTAGTTTCCTGCTTAAAAGATAATGCTAGAGTTCTCTCCTTAATCACCAATGGTTTCTCTTAGCTTTCCCATGGAACAGCTCCACTATTTCACTTATAACCATTGCTTTTCTTGGACTTCGTGCACCTTACAATACTCTCCAATATCCAAACTCAAAAACTCTTCTACTCTCTCTCAATTGGCCTCTTAAACGCACCTTAATTATGTTTAATGTTTAACGAAAATTGGCATGAAACTTAGCTTAATGGTCATTCATTAGCTGTTTCATGATGATTTTTGCAGTCCTCCTAGCCGTCCTCTGATGGCTAGGGTTTCCATGACCTTTCCCTTCCATGCCAAAAAGACTTTTGGCAAAAAGAAAGTTAATTTGGTTCTACCAAGGTTCGAACACACTATCATACAATTGTCAAGTAAATGCACAACCATTCAACCAATTCATGTTTCATAATAATTCTTATAATTCTAAGATTATATTATCACTCACCATGACCAAGCATATTATTAAAATAATAATCAATTAAATAGCACATAAATGACATACATAGGACTTGAACCAAAGTCCTCTCACACTATCAAATACTCTTAACCAATTAAGTTAGTACTTTTCCATGTCATATCAATCAAAATTTAATTCCAAAAAGGCTCCTACTACTCACATTTATTAATTAATTATTTATTTAATTAATTAAATTTCACGGGTGTTACATTCTTCCACCTTATAAAATTTTCATACTCAAAAATTGGACCTACCAAGAAATAGGGGAGGAGATGTCTTCCTCATGAGATCCTCCATCTCACACAGCATCTCCTGTGTTGCCTCGTCCTAGAGGACCTTAACAATTTGGATCTCCTTCCATCTGAGTTGCTTGACTTGAGAATCCAAGATTCTCACTGGTTCAACTCCAATTGTCAGGTCCTTATGCACAGGAGTAGGATCTACAATGTACTTTCACTTTCACCTCGCATCCAATGTTGTATCACTTTCACTTTCTCAGTGGTCTATTGTAAAAACTTTAATCCAAGTACCACTGACTCTCCATCCTGTTGCCAACATAATGGTGTTCGACATCTCCTACCATACCATACAAAGCCTTGTAAAGTGCCATTCCGATATTGGAATGATAAATATTATTATATGTGGACTCAACCAATGGTAGCATATCACTCCAAGTCTCTAGGTGATCCAGCACACATGTTCTCAGTAGATCCTTTAGTGACTGAATGCCTCTCTTAAACGGACCATCTGTCTAAGGATGATAGGTCGAGCTCATTCTCAACTAAGTACCTAGTGCTGCCTATAGCAACTGCCAGAACCTCGATGTGAATCTCGGATCCCGATTTGACACAATACTCGCTAATACTCCATGCAACCTGACCACCTCTCTAACGTACAACTCTGCTAGTTTGTCCATGGACATCTTCTGATTGATTGATAAAAAATGTGCATATTTCGTCAGTCTGTCTACAATGCCCTAGATTGTGTCATGCCCTCTCACTGACCTTGGCAGATGCGTAACAAATTCCATGGACATGCTATTCCATTTTCACTGAGAAACATCCAAAGGCTCCAACGTACCACTCGACCTTTGATGTTCAATCTTTGCCTCTTGGCACACCAAACAAGATTCCACATAGTCTACCACATATGTCTTCTATCCACCACAAGGTCGTTTTCAAATCTTTATACATCTTAGCCATACCTGGGTGTATGATAAGATGACTCTTATGCCCTTCCTCCAAGAGCATCTTCCTTAGTGCAGGTTTTCTAGGTACACATACCCTCTCTCTAAAACGTAGGGTGCCATCTTTTCCCATCCTAAAGTCCTTTCTCTTTTCAGTACCCAACCATTTGATGAACTGCTGCAATTCCTGATCCTTTCCCTACTCCACCCGAATTTCCTCCAAGCACTCATTAGTGACTCGTAACATAGTACACCTTATATGATATGCACTCGTGTGTAGTCCCAAGTTCATATCCTGCAGCTTTTCAATCAACTCCAATTCTTTCATCATCATAACAGACATATGAACTCTCTTTTTGCTCAAGGCATTTGCAACGATGTTAGCTTTACAAGGATGGTATAAAAGCTCAAAGTCATAATCTTTTAAATACTCCATCCAACACCTCTGCCTCATATTCAACTCCTTTTGATCAAACAAGTATTTTAAACTCTTGTGATCGCTGAATACCTAGAACTGTGAACCAAACAAAATAGTGCCTTCAAGACTTGAGGGCAAATACCACTGCAGTTAGCTCCAGGTCATGCGTCAGATAATTCTTCTCATGCACTTTCAACTGTCTCGACGCATAGGCTACTGGCTGACAACTGTTTCAGATGGGGATACTGGTATAGCGCCTGGCGGCAGAGTCGAGACCGCCAAGCGATAGCGATAAAAATAGGGACATCTGAAGTGCAGGGCGCTTGACGACGAGGAGTGTTTTGGAGATTTATGGATTTGAACATTGTTTAATTATTTAATAAAGTTTAAATTTTCCTGCCTTTTGGAAAAATGAGGTATTATTAAATGCAGTGTATTTTAATTTATTTTCTTTATTTTATTAAAAATTTGTAATATCCTGGCGAGATGTTACAATAACAACCAAGAAACACTATTGAAACATCCAACAATTCAGTGACCAAAAAATAATGAGAAGAGATTCCCACAACAAAATCAAACACTACAAGTTTCAAAATTCAGCACAACCTTTGTAAGTGTTGTTAGCTTTGGAAAGAACTTGAAAATTGCATAAATAACTCAAAAATATCATTATGATTAGCTTTATGTGATAAAAAATTTAACCAAAAAGTTTATAATGTTTCTCTATCCATAGAGTTTTCAAACATTAACTTTAAAAATATTCCAACATATTTAATTAGTTAAATCAAGATTGTGACATCCCATTTAATAGATAATTCTAATAAATAAAACATCAAATACTTATAATATTTTGGAGCACACGACAAAAGTATAAGAGGATTCACTATTACAACTATCTATATCATATTGGAAAGGAAAGCCACTGGCCAAAACAATGCCACATAAATGTAATTAAAAGTGACACAACTTAACAAAAGTCGCTTCTAGAGCATGGAATTACAAATAAATAGGAAAATTCTTCAAAAAGGTTCAATAGTGAACCACAACCAGCCCATCACAAGACTACACCGCTACGTCTCCATCGCCATGGTGGTCACCAGGGGCTTCCATATCTGCTCACACTAAATATTTGGTGATTATTGCAAAAGAGAAAAGCCAAACAGAAAACAGACACCAAAGAGAAAGGGTAAGCAAGAGTAAAATATTTTAATCATGTTATTGAGTAGGTAATTGTTAAATCAGGTTATAAACATATAAAGCATTAGGCACCCAAACCATGTGGTAGCAAACAAATGCAAGACCCTCTGACTCAATTATCCGGATTATATGCTTGATATAGAATTTCAAAGGAAGTATGCACTTGTGCTGGTTTGTAAACTCTATAGAGTCTAAACATAAGGGGTTATCACCCAACCACACCCTAGAGTTAATCCCATCATCATCTAAGGCCATTATCCTGCCAAAGACTGGGACCTCCTACCACTCTCACAATATTAATTATTCTACTCTACGTGAGTGTGAATGATTATTAAAGTTCAAGATACATTCCTTTATCTAGACATCTCCTATATCAAGGTATACATTAACCACACCATCACCAAGAGTTTGCCATAAAACTTGTTTACCAACATCCTTCCACATGCCATCTCAAGCATTAAAATCTCATGCCAATGCACAACCAACCAACCAAGTCATGCCTCATTTTATACCAACACATCAATTTCAGTCTCAATACATCCCACAAAACATGCATAATATCATACTTTAAGCTTTAAAAGTAAATCAATCAATCATGGAAGTAACAAAATAATTCAAAACCAATCTGCGGTAAATCTCGCTCAAGCTAAAGAGCTCTCGCTTAGGTGACAAGAGCCTCTCGCTTAAGCTAAAAGCTCTCGCATGGGCGAGATTGCGACTAGGGAGCATTGTAGGTTTTTGCGAGTTCTCGCTTAAGCGTGACCTCCTCGCTTGAGCGAGACTTCCCTCGCTCAAAATTGGAGTTTGTCGCCTAAGCGACAACTCGAGCAGGAACCTAGGAGAGTTTATGCTATTCTCGTCTAGGCGAGACTTGCTCGCTTGGGCGAAAACAACAGGTTCCTCCCCTGCTCATGCATGCAACCTCGACCATCAACCATAAAACATAGCAAGATATTTTCCCACCAACTCCAACATCATTCAAGCACCAAGAACATAAAACAGATAAAAACAAAGAAACAAAATATCTTAAAAACATGAAACCCTAGCTTCCCTTACCTGAACAAATGAAAGCCAAGCAAAACAAGAACATAAGGAAGAGCACCACTACACGTGACAATTTACGAAGCTAAAAAACAGAACAAGGAGAACGAAACTAAGACCCTAGCAGAGGTTAAAGCGGAACTAGAGCTTCCAAGATTTTAGAGTTTTACTTACGGGGAGGTAGAGATCGGTTTGCTCAAGAGAGGAACTATTGTGCCCTAACAAAGTTTCTGCTCAAGTGGGGAGAGTAGAGAGATAAACTGTTTCAGTAAAATGGAACAAGGTAGGAAGTAAGTGGCTAGGAGGAATTTAGGTAGTAGAAATGGACTGCCCTCGAGCCTTTTACCAAAACTGGCCCAAAACATTACAAAGATAAAGAAATGGGTCTTACACGTAGTTTGGTATTCTAATTGAAATTTTGAAAAACAACTACGACGTTTGTTTTGTTAGCAAGAAAAAACAGTTGCAACCTGTTTTTGTGATTATGAATCATTACATATTTTAATCTATTAAACATGCTCTCATTAATTGCTGAAAACAGTTAATTATAAAAGGTTTTAATTAATTATAATCTAAGAGTTTGAAAATACTTTAACAATCTTTTAATTTGATCGGTTATTTTCATTATATAATCATTTATTTCTAAAACCTCACAGGAACATTTATTTACATCTTAATAATTAACATTTTCACTTTTTAATATAGTTTGTATGCTGCATGTCAAAGTCATAAGGAATACCTTATGTAAAGAACATAAACATAAATACACAAAGCTAGACTCTAGTACTCAAATCTTCATCACTAACGTCTTTAAACATCATCAAAACATCTTCATCACTAACATGAACTACAATAGTATTTCAACAACATTCATTATTTTTCTCCTTTATTTAGTAACCATGGAACTTTTTTTATAATTTTATCATCCTGCTTATTTATTATTTGGCATGGCATATATAAAAGTACTATGTATTGTAGTTATTTAATGAGCAAAAATTATAAAAGTATCTTAATAATTAAAAAAGTATCATTATGCATAGATTTTGGCGAAATGCTTTAGCAGCTTGGTTATCATTATTATCAATATTAATTGTTTTATAATGAGCAACCAACATAGTTAATGTCTCAATTGCCGTCTGGACAAGAAGATACTGTTGTCAGTAAGTGCCACACAAATGAAACAATATACATAGTGATAGGGACTTCTTTTTAATTAGAATAGTTTGTTATCATGTCACTTATCATCTATTCCATCTTCTGTATAAATTGACTTTCCAACTCGTGTCACTCACTTGTGAACATTAGTTTCCTTTCAGAAATGGGAGACGAGGTGATTCTGTTGAATTTCTGGTTAAGCCCTTATGGGATAAGGGTTCGGATTGCGCTAGAGGAAAAGGGCATCAAGTATGAGAACAGAGAAGAGGATTTCAGCAAGAAGAGCCCTTTACTCCTCCAAATGAACCCAGTTCATAAGAAAATACCAGTTCTCATCCACAATGGCAAACCCATTTGTGAGTCTCTGATTGCTGTCGAGTACATTGACGAGGTTTGGAATGAACAATCTCCCTTGTTGCCTTCTAATCCTTACCAGAGAGCACAAGCAAGATTCTGGGCTAACTATGTTGACACCGAGGTAATTTACTTCTTTCGGGTGCTTCATTGTTATGATTTCGAATATTTTTTTTCTATTATTTTATCATGAATAAACTACATTGAGACTGCTTTCTTTGAATTTCGCACAATATTCCTATATGTTTGAAAAACTAAAATTTTCATGATTGACTTCCTGATAGGTATATAAGCGTGCCATGAGGTTTTGGACAACTGAAGGAGAAGAGAGAGAGGCTGCTGGGCAAGAATTTTTGGAGTGTCTGAAATTATTGGAAGAACAACTTGGGGATGAGCCTTATTTTGGTGGAAACAACTTTGGCTTCGTGGATGTTGCACTTGTTCCTTTGTTCTGTTACTTTTACACTTTTAGCTTATATGGCAATTTCATCAGCGAGGTACAGTACCCCAAAATCATTTCTTGGGCTAAGAGGTGCACCCAAAGAGAGAGTGTGTTCAAAAGTTTTCCCCAGGAGCAAAGAGTGAAAGAGCACGTTTCCCATAAGAGAAACAAAGGGTAGAGTAGTAGAAGGTGGTAAAAGAGCCTGCTGTTTCTCAGAAAAGAAACAGAGGCAAGACTATAGGCAGGGTAATATTGCCTCTAGTTACTTTGTGTGTTGTGTCTTCTGAATAAAGGAATTACTGAGATGCATCTTTGGTTTATGATCGAATAGAACAGCCCTTGGATGTTTATAAATCATGACACTGTTTTGCATGTCAAAGATATATGATTTCTTTAGGCATAAATTACGGACAGCAAAATGAAGTGCACAAAGCCAAAACAAATTTCATGAAGACAGCTTCATTTTGAAACACATAACAAATTTTGAAACCGAAATAAGCATGTTTATATTAAAGGACTTGTGGTTTTGCTCTTACAATTATGCAAATTGTCCATTTGTGAGCACCACTAACTCAAACTACATGTTCATTTTGATATCATTCAAATACACTTTTGGCTTAGCCATTGGTAAATTTCCTTTGATACATGTGTTACACTTTCTTTATACATCTGCTCAGACTGTTAAATATCGGATTTGAAACAAACCAAAATAACGAAACTCCAGAGATAAAGATTTATCCATAAGATTGAGAATTTAAGGCAGTGTTTTCTAAATGAGAATTCCTATTTATAGGTGTATGACCAGTTTGAAATTTGCGGAAAAATCTCATAATTGAGATTTTATAAGGATAAGTGTCTGAATCAGTATCAGTGTAAAGGTTAGGTCTTTCACAGTCAAACTCTCTCTCGCAGGTCTAACAAACACTTAATTCAGTTCAATATGTGACAACAGTTAATAGCAAATTCTTTCTATCTCATACAGGCAAATTCTAACAGCTTTAAGAAACATCTAGTGTTACCTTAATTCAATATAAATTTTGTCTTGTAATCCAAAACAGCCTCATAGAGCTCCTTTTCATCTGCAAGAGTTTTAAATACACTTTCCCTCTGCATACATCTCTTAGCCCAGGAGATAAGTTTTGGACACACTGCCTCGACTTTGAAATTGCCAAAGGTCTCATAAGTATAAAACCAGCAATAGAAAGGAATGAGAGCAACATCAACAAACCCAAATGTGTCTCCACCAAAATAAGGTTTGTCTCCAAGAAATTCCTCCAACTGCTTCAAGCTCTCTAGAAAGTCCTTCTTTGCCATCTCTTGCTCTTCTCCCTTAGAAATCCACACTCTCTTAGAAGCATGATACACCTGCAGTTTTTTACCACATAAGTTGTTACTAACACCTTTCTAGAACATATATGCGTAGTTCTTATCTTCCAATTTTTAAATCTACCTTTTGATCTACAAAATCAGCCCAGAACCTGGCTTGTGCTTTGAGGTAGGGATCCAAGGGGAGCAAAGGAGAATTGTTCTGCCAAACCATATCAATATACTCAACAATGATGAGGGACTCACATATTGGTCTTCCATGGTGTATGAGAACTGGAATTTTCTTGTGAATTGGGTTCATTTCATGAAGCAAGGGGCTCTTGTTGGTGACATCTTCTTCTATGTACTCATATTTTATTCCTTTCTCTGCTAAAGCTATCTTAGCTCTCATCCCAAACATACTGAACCCTGACCCTAACAAAACCACCTTGGCCTCCTCCATGTTCCAACAACTGCACTATGAAATTGAAGAGAACGAATAAATATCTGGAAGTTTGGTTATCTTTGGACCAATAGAAGAGAAATCGGTGTCAAACTCGTCCTATCTGATGAAATACATTAATTAAAACTTATTTATCAACAACTATTTCTTAAACGTGACTTTATTGAATTAAAAATAAATTTATTTTAAGAAACATTTCCATAAATTCCGTGAAATTAATACATCGAATGATCCCAAACTACATATGCTTAATTTCAAATAAACTCTCTCATAGCAATCCCTTTATTGAATTTGAAGGAGAACACATCACGCATAATCAAAATTTTACTCTATCTAATGAATTTATTTATCAAATTTAACTAAAACCCTGCATCTTCCATTAAACATCGAAAAAATGTGAAGAAAGGTTATACGAAAAAAACAATTTTATGATTATATTAAAAACATGAAACATATTTAATACTGATATTTAAATTATTCAAAATGTTTAAAAAAATTTAAAATAGTCCTAAATTCTGCTTCTGGGTAATGCTTCTAAAAACTCTTAAAGCTATTGGTTATTCATTTAGTAAGTCAGAGGAATATAGTAGAGTGTCGAAAGTTCAGAAAGGATGGGTGCCGATTGGGCAATTAATTATGACCTTTTTATGAAATAATAGATTTGGAATAATAATTCCTTGATCTTTTACTTCAAAATGTTGAATTTAAATAAAAATAACGAGACTTTGTTTAAAGAATTGACATGGAAATACATAAATACAAAAACAACATTAAAAAATATGAACAAGTTATTCCAAAAAATAAAAAAACAAAAATTGGCATTGAAGAATATTTTTGTCGAATCGTAACCATGCTCATATATTGTCTGGCACAGGTGGAAAGTTTGTATTTTAAGCATCTTCTCTTTTAGAATCTTCGCACATATCTTGACAAAGATTAACATGTGTTTTTGTGTAAAAAGTTAGAGTATCCCATAAGTACTATATATATTATATTTATTTATTCTTTGTTGATAAAAAAGAAAATTATGCACGTTAATAGATTTGGTCTTCTAAATATATGGTTTTCCAAATATTTGGAATTTATTAATAAAAGTATTATAAATTATTAGTGTAGATATATGTTTATAATTATAGGAAAATATACAGAAACATCTATTTGTTGACAACTTATCTCAAAACATGATGTGGCATTTGTTTTTCAAGTTCTTTTTTTTTAATTTTCTTCAATTTTCACGTTGGTTCTCTTTGGAAGAAAGCGGGAAGAGAAAAAACAAGAGGTGCGAATACAATTGGAGGAGAAAAAGTAGAAAGTGCGAGTGCAAACCGTTGAACTGAAGAACATCTTGCTCGTCTTGTTCGTCTTCTTCAACCACACTAATTTTCGTCTTAATCATTGTTCTTCATCTTCAAACCCTATTTTTCTAAAAACCCCTCTTCTTCTTCTTTGTCCCAACAGTGTGAGTTTTCTAAAAATCATATATTTTTTTAAAACCCCTTCTACTTCTTCTTCGTCCCAACGGTGTGGGTTTTCTCATTGAACAAAAGCTTCAACGGTTCAACACTTGTACCCATTGGGGTGAACAGGAGGGAATGTTGTTGTTGTTTGTAGTGGTGTCTTCGTTGTAGTGACGTAAATTTGTGGCTTTCGTCTTTTTGGTGGAATCTAATCGAGGTCGTTTCTTTGAAAGGTGTGTGGCGGTAAGTTGTATTTATTTTTGCATATTGTTTGTGATTATTTTTTCTGTAAAAGGCAAGGACGAAGATGGATTTTTAATTTGAATATGGATTGTTGAGGTTAGGATTAAGATTCAGTGTTCTTACTTAAGATTCTGTAAATTCACATATGTGCTCACTTAAGACATAATATCTGCGAACCCATGCTCTATGATTTGCACATTAGATATTCATGGTAGTTATAGTTGTCTAAAGATGATTTTCATTTGTTAACTTATTCAGTAAACTGTAAATCCCTATGTGCTTACTTAGTTATTAACTACAAACCCATGCTTTATGATTTGCACATTGGTTACCCATGTTAGTTATTGTTGAGCATAATTGATTTTGCTTTGGTTGACTTATTGAGAGTAAACTGTAAATCCATATATGTGCTTACTTAGTGTTTAATAACTATGAATCCATTGTGTATGGTTTGCACATTAGATATCCATGTTATTTATAATTGAGCAGGGATGATTTTGATTGGTTGACTTAAATTGTAAATCCACATATGTACTTACTGAAGTCTTAATATCTGCAAACTCATGCTCTATGATTTGCGCAAAAGATATTCATGGTAGTTATCGTTGTCTAGAGATGATTTTCATTGGTTGGCTTATTTAGTAAACTATAAATCCTCATATGTGCTTACTTAGGACTTAATAACTACAAACCCATTTCATTTGTTTTTTACAATGATAACAATTGATACTAAAACTTAAGTTGTAATATTCTATTGTTAATCACAGGTTGTTTTTAATTGGGGACTAACGCCCGATTAGGGAGAAGAGCTTGCTGAACATGAAGACATCAACCAATCACAAAGTAGTAATTTGTATCACCGATTTTAGGATCAACCAAGGAAACGTTTCAAGAGCCAAGTCATACGAACTCCATTTTTTACTTACGCGAGGAGAAAGCACCATAATTAGAAGAAACTTAAATTACTGAATTTTGTAGTACTATGTTTGTGAATGTAGCCCATGTTGAAAATATATATATTTTTTGAATGTCTGAAGAGTATGATATATTAGTACTTGTATTTTATGATGTTAAGTAAGGATTAATTATAAAAATGTTAAAGTCATATTATTTGACCTAAGTACTTTTTTTCAGTTATTTTATTACTTTTATTGGACTTGATGCTTCACTAATTCAGTATGAACAAAACGACCTAAGTACTTGCTTACTCATGAAATAATAAATTCTAACCAAGGTGGAATGATTTGCACATAAATATTTCATCCTTGGCAAACTTCTGAAATGCCTATCATGGCTTCAATCCATATTTTAAGATTAAATCATCAGTCTCCACTTCCTTAAAGTCAGTCCACGTTCCCTCTTTTTTGTCTTTTTTAAAATAAAGGTGCCTATATTTGACATTGATCTCCATTGTCCATTATTTTTGCTTACCCATACCTATGTAAATGTTAACTCGTGGTATAAGTTTTGAGCATTTGTGAAAGGATGTACATAACCAGTGGGGAGAATTGTTGGTGAGTCAAGGAATGTAATTTTCTTAATTTAATTCACAACAACATATGAATTCATCCCTTTAATATGTGTCAACCCGTGAGTTAATAACTGTTAACCTAGGTGCAATGCTTTGCACATGAATTTTTCTTTCTTCGATAACTTCAGTAGTGACACTTTCATTGCTTGAATTAATGTGATAAAGTTAAATCTTCATACTCATACTCCTTCAAGTGAGTCTAATTTGCCCCTTTTTATGTTTTGGAGAAGGAAAATAAAGGTGCCTATATTTCTTCTTCACTTCTACTGCGTAGTATTTTGGCTTACCCATGCCTACGTAAGTGCTAACTCGTGGTATACATTTCGAACATGTGTAAAAGGATGTACAAAACCTCTTTAAATCTTCATTGTATTCATTACCAATGGGGAGTATTTGTTGGCGAGTTAAGGAATGCAATTTTCTTAATTTAATCCACAAAAACATATGACCAGATCCCCTAACTACATGCTAACCTATGACTTGTAGATAAAATTAAAGTTCGTGAGTAAGAAAAAAATAAATTACATACGAAAATTTCGTAGACAAACATAACGCGCTTCGGTAGAAATATTTCATACGAAACTTTATCTACAAATTTTTGTGTAGAAAATAATTATCACCAAAAAAATAAATAAAAATATTTAAAAAAAAAATTACCTACAAAAAAATTTCATAGGTAAAAATTGTATAATTTTTTTTATTCAAAATATATCTTTTGCAACCCTCCACTTGATCTTTTACTCTCCATCTAAATTTTTCACGAAGTAGAACTTTCCTACCAAAGAAAAAACACTCAACTAAAACTTCCCCCGAATCAAAATCGAAAATTTTTCCCCAAATCAAAAAAACCTAAGCATCACCAAATGAAAACCCTAAGCACCAATCCCTCTATGCTTCCACACCTTCCACGCTGAAGGCATCAACACCTGACTCTAGTCCAACCTCTCGTGTCCGCTCTACGGTCTCTATCGCCATTGCGGTGGCTGCGAATACGCCGTGTGCTACGACATCTTCCACCTCAAATAGCAATATCAATCGCCGTAAAGCCGAAGGCGCTAACGCCATCACAGCTTGCGGCGATTCACGGTCCCAAGCTGAGGTTGCGTTCAACTACGTCCGCTAGAGGAGTTAGGATGATACGAAGGAGTCGACGAATGACGTTGTTTCGAAGCTCTAGAAAGTTCTTCAGTGGTGGCGGGAGTAGTCGGCGGAGCGACATTATTCCAGTGGTGCCTCTACCATATTCTTCAAAACCCTACCCTTCACCGTGCATTGGCCCATTATTGGAACCACCTTCACTGCATAATCTCGCAACCACAACCGGGTCATTCCGCGAGCACCACCGCGTCATCTCATGACCACAATCTTGTCTTCTCACCTTAAGGTTAGGGTAAACAACCCATTCAAATCTTAAACCCTATTGATGTTCTAGGCATTCATATTAAGTGGGTGGGTTTTTGTTTTTTGTTTCTTGTCTATGAATTTTTTATTGAGAATGGTAATATGAATGGATTGTGAATTTGTATTGTTTTGCTCTGTTGTTGAACCAACTTGGTAGTAGAAGGATAAGAAAGTAACACGGTTGAAAGGATACAAGTTGTTTGAGTTGAATGTTAAATTGAATTACATTCGCTAAATAATTGTGGCTGTTGTGAAACGTTATTAGGCCTCAGAAAAAGTTGTTGCTGCTTTTGAAATGGAGTAAGCTAGAAGTCAAAAAGAGGTAATGCACTATTTCTGAGCTTGAGAAAAGTAAATTGTAATTTCCTTAGAGTTGTTGATGGTGGCATCGAGACTTTTTTTCTTTTTAAGAAACAAATTGATTCACTTGAGGCAACATCGACGCCATAGGAGGATGAGCTTAAGAGATTGGAAGAGATGAAGAAAATTGTTTCTGTCGATGAAAAGGAGATTAAGAGGCTAACTAATGGATCTAAACAATTGAAGGAAAAGGTTGGCTCGAAATTCATTCTTTTAATTCCTTTACAAATTGAGGGTTACTTGACAAGTCTTGTATTTATTTTTATTTCTAAAGGTGGATGAATGTTGAAAATAAAGGTTACATTTATATTTAACTTTGATGGTTTAATTAATGTTTGACAACTCAATGCTTTGGAGCTCTAGAGAAATTTAGAAAATATTGGGGTGAAATTGTTTTTGATTTTGTAAATTTTTTTCCTTAGTAAATGAAATACATTAAAAATGTATAGTGTAGTGCACCTTTTGAAAGTTATACATACACATATTGGTTGGGTAGAGTCATGGCTAATTTAATTTTACCGCGCAGATAATTGACAAACATACCATTGCCTTGGAGGAAGCAAAATCCAAGTACAACAAGATGAAAAAAAATGGATGAATTGCATGCATCAGAGGTACTGGTTAGTTCATTTTTCACATTGCAACCAACTTGAATTTTTCTCATTACAATAATTATTTTTCAGGTCGATTCTGACTTTAAATTAAAAGACATGAAGAAAGCATACAAAGAATTAGAAATGAAAGGGAAAGGTCAGATGCTTTAGAACTAAATCAGCCATGGGACCTTCGCTGTCCAACAGTGTGATTGAACATTGTTTATTATTTGGCCTTTTTGTTTAACATTGTTATTTTCGTTTCTATTTCCACTTCTTAATTCCTTATTTTGTGATAAAATGATAGGTGGAAGGTCCTAATTTAGTAATACTTTACAGGAATTGAATGCTTATTGGTACTAAACTCAACTATTAGCTTTGTCACTTTGTGAATTTGTGGAAGCGGATAAATAGAAGTTGCATTGACTTGTTAATTTTTTTCCTATGTTTTTCTCTCTTTTTTTTCAGTGCGGACATTTTGCTATCTCTCTGTATGCATGGGTTGCATTTTTATATCATATAATTGCATTTTTATAGTTGCATAGGAGAAGTGGTTTTCGTCCTTGAATGTGAAAACTATCATGATGGATGGATTCTTAATAAGATGGAAGAATATATATAATTATATAATATGAGTATAAGAAGATGATATTTAACAAAGGAGTGGATTTGTTTATAACCACAATTTAATATAGAGATATAATTACCTTTTAATTAATATTCTTACCTAGTTGATTGTTATTAGCATATCCGAGATATATTATTCGAGATATATGGATGTAGGAATTCTATAATATCTTTTATTTTTTTTTTATTTTTTATATTTAAGTTATCTACCAAAAATTTCGTAGGTAAATTATCTACGAAAATTTTCGTAGGTAAGTTACTTAGGTAGAATTTTGTAAATATGTTGTTACTCGCGAAAATCTTCCTAGATAAGTCGTCTACGAAATTCTTCGTAGGTAATTTGAATAATTTTCCTACGAGTTGTTTTCGTAGATAATTATCTACGTCTTTCTTTCGTAGATAATATTCGTAGATATATTATCTACGAAGTATATTTTCGTAGATAAAGTTACCTATCAGCTTAATACCTACAAAATTTTGTTCGTAGGTAATTCGTAGATAACAACGCATTACCTACGAAAACAAAACATTACCTACAAAAAACTGACGTAAATAATAAGCTAATTTCTTGTAGTGGGAATGTTGTTCGATGCCCTCCATTTATTAAACCTCTTGGCAACAAATTTGTCTTCGTGATAAAGCTTTAATCAAACACATCAATGAACTGATATAAGGCTAGATTGGTAGTTCTTGGTAATTGACAAGAATTTGTCATTGACTATGAGGAGATTTTTGCACTTGTGACTAAAATGACTATTGTGTGTACTATTATCGCAATTGCTGCTCCTTAGTCACTAGTGGAAAAAAAGGCTTCGATAACATCCAATAATGAAATTATAGTGTGTTGTTTGTTTAACGATGATTATCGTCAAACCCGTTATTATTTTTCAAATGAAAGATATATAATGACAATTTAGAGTAAAACACGTCATCATTTGTTAAATGAAATCTATATAACGACGAGTAAAGGTAGAACTATCGTCGTATATGCATTTTATTTCACTTTTGTAGAGTTTTTTTGCTTCACGACCTAGTTTTTCACTACACTCATTTGTGTTGTAGCTCATCGCCACTTCTTTACTCGTTGTCATTGTTGAGTTCTTCGTTAAAGAATTCGTTGTTGTGGTTCTTCGCTACCATTCTTCTTGTAACATCCTAGCCGGATATTACTTATTTAGAATTTTAAAAAAATAGAAATGCTATTATTCTGCATTTGTTAATAATGTACTTTCCTAAAAACACGGGAAAATTTAAAACTTAATTTATATGCGCCAAAAATCAAATCCACGAATGCATTCAACGCTTACAGTGATCCAAACAGTTAATGTAAAATTATTACAAAGTAAATAAGAGAATCCATAGGAAAATAAATTCATGAAAAGGTCCCCAAGCTGACCTTTCTCTAGCTCTGAGTATCCACGGACTCACCTGTATCAACAACTGCACCTCTGTAACAAGTTACATGATCATCACCAAACACACACAGATAGGATGAGCTCAAATAAAAGAATACAATATACAATAAAGTAATGATTTGAACCCATAACTCTAACCCAAAACCCAATCGTCAACCCAACATTCACATCTTCCTCTAGACGCCTCTTGATTCTACACCCTTTGATGATTACATTGGTCGATACTTGTTGTCACGAGTGTCTTCTCACCCCTCCGGCTATAGGACACCACCTATAGTCCACATGCAGAAATAATCTTGTCATGGACTACAATCCACAACACCAAGTGGAGTTCCCTAATACGAATCGCAACCCATATTTGTTCCAAGACTATCAAACTTGTTAGCTAATACCGAGGAGGGCTGTAAGACCCGAAGAATTTAAATAATTAATTAAATAATCATTTAATAAATGCGGGTAATGGAAGTCTTTATGACATTAATTATTACTCTTTATGATGTGAAAAAGTACTATCTCAAGAGAGTACTTGGTTGTGATTGAGAGGATTTGGGTTTGAGTCCTTTATATCCCAAATTGTGTGTTAATTTAATTATGTGTCATTTTAATGATATGTTTTTACAGCGGTGCGTGATATTATATTCCTAGGGGTGTAGGAATTATCACGAAACATGAATGGGTTGAATTGGTTGTGCATTTGCTTTGTAATTGGAGGGTTGTGTATTCAAACCTTGACTTACGTGAAATAGGTTCCTTTTTGCCAAATTTCTTTTTGGTATGAAGGAGAAGGGTCAAAAGCCCTAGCCATCAGAGTGTGAAGCCAAGAGGTCAGTAAAACCATCAAGTTAATGAGAATTGATGGCTAATAAACCTTACAATAATTATTTTCGTTTTTTTATTAATTTAATTAAAATAGAAGTGAAAAAGAGAGAGGGAAGGGAAATAGTTTTGGAAAAGTGCAGATGAATTTGGTGTGAGAGTGGAGAAGTTCTGGGTGCATGGAGAAATCAAAGAAAAGGATATTTCTTGTGGTTATTAGAAGCAAAGGGAAGAATGAGTGTGAAAGAAGAGTAAGGAACTCAATTGGAGCAATGATTCCAGGTAAGGGGAGTTGCTTTCGTGTGCTTTTTATTCGTGTATAATGCACAGTGCCTTGTTGTGACCATATTTGCATGAAACTCCCTTTGATTATGCTATTTTATAAGTTTCTAGACTTTCGCCTAAAAATCGCCTAGCGGGCAAGGAGGACTAAGTGACTAAAATATAGGGAGTAAGTGATATGGAAATGACTAGACTTGCAAGGAGGACTAGAGGTAAGGACTGGTTCTGATGGGTGTGGTAATTGAGGTATGATTGTAAGGTTTCAAAATTATAGTGCTATGCAGTAGAATTGATTGAACAATGTGTGAAAATGGGCTTTTAAAAAATGAGAAAGTTAGTATTAGGCCCACTTCACAAAAAGATTGTCTTATACTTTGACTTAGATGATTTTTGAAAAGAATTTTAAAGTCAAAGTGTGTTTTGGCACAATATGTTAAGGATGATGAAATAAGGGAATGAGATGGAGAACAAAAAGTTTGAGAGAAAAACAACTCAAAAGATTTAATGATAAAGTGAATAGAGTTGAAAGATGGGAAAACTATGAGACCCACTAAATTTAAATAATTAAATAAATAATTATTTAATAAATGCGGGAAACAACTCAAAAGATTTAATGATAAAGTGAATAGAGTTGAAAGATGGGAAAACTGTGAGACCCACTAAATTTAAATAATTAAATAAATAATTATTTAATAAATGCGGGTAAGAGAAGCCTTTATGACATTAAATGCTAACCTTCCAGAAACCACCTGGCGGCAGTTCATACGCCGCCAGGCGGCACAAGCAGTTGCACCAGGCTTTGGTTCCTTTTATGAATTGTCGGGCGGTCGAAGGAGACCCGCCAGGCGGCACGAACTGGGTTGCTCAGTTTTCGCTGTTTGTTAATGTTTTCGTGATGGTTTACATTTGATTTTTGAACTTTGATGTCTCTGATCGATTGTGAATATTATGGTTGTTGGAAGACATGATTTTGATCTGAAATTGAGAGATAGGGTTTGTGTTAGGGGTTAAAAACCATTACGCACGATGTAGGTATATTGTTTAATCAAATGGGTATTATTTTATGCAAGGTGTATATATATATATATATATATATATATATATA
>Ga0214544_1002422_pt1 | contig 39197 bp, 19 predicted proteins | sample CNSS3metaG_FD_160074 | JGI IMG/M metagenome (GOLD analysis project Ga0214544, IMG submission 160074) | Root nodule microbial communities from cowpea collected in UCLA plant growth center, Los Angeles, California, USA - CNSS3 | ecosystem: Host-associated > Plants > Roots > Nodule | place: USA...
AATATAAATATATAATATAAATAAAATATATATATATATATATATATATATATATATATATATATATATATATATATATATATATATATATATAATTTGTATTCAATAATAAATCATGATTAATAATTTTGGAAAGTCAAAATGTTATATTTTAAAATTATATGTTATTATTATTAATAAAATAAAAATATAATTTAATATAATTATAATTATAAAAATATATTTTAACATTTTCTATATGTAAATTATTTTTCTTGAGAAATAGTAAAAAAAATTCCATTAGAAATATTCTTAAATGAGATAAGAGGAAATTATCTTTTAATTTTTTTATTCAAAAATGATCAAAACATGTGAAAATAAGTAGAAATAATGTGTAAAATTGTAACCTCTTACAATTTTATATCAATGATATTAGTTATTATTTTTAAAATTTTTGTTCTAATTTTAAACTAATTGTAATCTTAAATCAAAATATTTAATAAAAATATGAATTTTAATAAAAATATTATTATAACATTTATATAAAAAATAAATGTTTAATTGTGTTTTAAGTTCTGGATAAATTTAGGAACTTTTAATTGAGTTCCTAATAAATTTTTGTGGTTTATTGAGTTCTTAAAATTTTAAAAGAATTTCAATTGAACTACACTTAAGTGTGTCAACTAATTTTATGATGTGACAATTATCTTCCACAATCACTTCCCATAGATGTCTCCCTATGATGCACCAATACTTCTTCAACTTGGATTGGATACATATCTTGTCTCTGACGTGTATTCGTATATGATATTTTAGGATATTTTATCAATACTTATCAATGAAACATCTAACTTATAAAGTCGTAATACACTACAAGAAAAATATTGGAACAATGACCAATTTTAATGACAACAAATAATCAATCATTATATAATGACTAATTTAGGTACCAATTGAAAAACTAAAAATTATTGCCAACTAAAATAGTTTAAAAAAATTGAAATTGATCTCTAAATTTATAATTAAAATAGTTTTTATTATAATTTGATTTCTAAATTGGTCACTAACATTAGTTATAAAGGTTTTAACTACCAAAATAATTGGTTCTTAAATTGTTTATTAACATTAGCAATCAAGATTTTGGCTACCAAAATAATTGATCTCTAAATTGACCTCTCGTTAAGAAATTGGTCTCTACCATATTTTTTGTTATTAAAATTGATTATTATTTAAAATTTTTATTGTAGTAGTACTTTTACAATGACAATATTTTATATTTTTTATGGTGACAACTTTAGTAATATAGTTTTAATTTGGATTCACACAATAACAATTATATATTTATTATATTTTTAAGAATTATTGTACACTCTTCAATACTCATATATCAAGTATGTATCACGTATAGTATTCTATTATGTTTAAAATAAATGTATCGACGTATCAGATACGTATCATATTCAATACACATATCGTATTCGTGCATCATATCATCACATAATACCTTGTTACAAGAGACCTTGATGCCAAGATCTTTTTCAAATATTAGATGTGTTTAAAAAAAAATTAAACTTAATTAAAATTATAAAATTACAAAATTCAAAATACAAAAATATAAAACATGTAACTGTAAAATTATGAAATTAAAACTAAAAAATTAAAAATTAAGAAGTTAAACATATAAAATTAAGAAAATCAACAAATTACTATATATATATATATATATATATAATTTGATAATAACGACATTATAAAATATACAATTATAAAATTATATAATTATATAATTATAAAACTAGTTACAAATTTATAAAATTAAGAAATTCTGAAATTGTGAATTATAAATTTTTTACTTTTATTTTATTTTTTAATTTTATATTTCACAATTTTTATATTATGATTTTATAGTTTAATAATTTTATAGGTATATAATTGTATAGTTTTATAGTTTTATAATTTATAGTTTTATAATTTTATAGTTTTATAATTTTATAATTTTAAAGTTTTAAAGTTTTATAATTTTATAATTTTATGATTTATAATTTCATAATTTAAACTTTTTTGTAATTTTTTGCAAAATTTATAATTTTTTTTTGTAATTTTATAATTTTATACTTTAAAGTTTTTTATGTTATAATTTTCTAGTTTTACAATTTTGAAAATATAAAATTTTAAAATAAAAAATTGTTAAAATATAAAATATGAAATTAAAAAAAATAAAAAATTATAATTTTATAATTTTTTATTTTCATAATTTCAAAATTTTATAATTTCTTAATTTTTATACCTAGTTTTATAATTATATAATTATATAATTTTTTATTTTTATATTTGTATATTTTATAATTTTATAATTATCAAAATTATATACTTTTATAATTGTATAAGTTTGTAATTTGTTAATTTTTGTAATTTTATATCTTTTAATTTTTAATTTTATAGTTTTGTTTTTATAAATTTACAGTTACATATTTTATATTTTTAAATTTTTTTAATTTTAATACATTTAAAAATATTTTCTTACATTTTGTAAATATTTGGTAAGATCTCGTCATCACGGTCTCTTGTAATAAAATATTATGTGACGATATTTATGGAGAGTGACAATGCAATATAACTGTCATATCATAAAGTTAACAACTATACTTAAGTGTAGGGGCTGAATTGGAATGTTTTAAAATTTGAAGGACTCAATAGACCAAAAAAATTTATTAGGCTCTCAATTTAAAGTTTTCAAATTTATCATGCACTCAAAACATAATTAAGCCAAAAATAAATGTGGGTCTTAATTTAGAGAATGACAAATTGTTCCATTAAAACAAATTGGGACTAAATTGAACAATAATAATGAATATATGGACCAAATTGAATATAAAACACTAACTCTGACACATGACACATTGGTAGGCTGACATGTGGACATTTTAACAAAATAAAAAAAAATTAAATAAAAAATCACAAAGTGACATATGGCAGTCGCAATTCATTACCGATAATTATTTAAACGACATTAGGAAAAAAATGACAAAATTGAACAAAATTGACGAATATTAGGATCTGATTGAATAAAAAAAACATTACGACTTAGTTGACATAAATGAACGAAAATAGGGACCAAATATATATTTTAACCTCAATTCTACAAATGATCATGGGACATCAAAAACACACACAATAGGCCTCTTTTTAGAATCCTACATACTTTTTGGTAATGGCAGAGGCATATGCAAATGACTGTTAGCACGAAAAGGCAAGTGCATTGGTTGCAACATAGTAAGTAATAAGTATTTATCGTTATCTCCTAAGGAACTTGTGCAACACATGACAACTCTTGTCACACAAAAACTCTTTTGGTATTTTATAAAAAAGTTGGTGTACAATAGAAAATTAACATAAATTATTTACAATCGTCAAGACTAGATTCCATCGACTTCACTCTCATGCATATTCAATTATCTCAATTTCGTATTCTAGTTAAAATCAACTCACAAAGATACTCAAATCCTATTCCTAGTGACTTTGAGCCTATGATTATTCATTGAGTTCAATTCCTTGAATCCTCAACAAGCAAACTTGCATTAAGTTCAATAGTCTTAAGATTGCTAATGAATCATATTTTATTCCTAAGATACAATCTCCATTAGGTATTTAATTTTAGTTCTAGATTCAAAAAACATTTTCCAACACCTTAAGAACCAAAAAATCAAGCCATAGGTTGTCAAGATACAACAAGCCTTAAGCATAGAAATCAAATACTAAAACAGAAACGAAAATTCATCTATATTAACAACACCAATTACACAAGAATTTAGTTTATTACATCTAACATGAACAATAGGTTTACTTTTCCATGGTGTAGAACTTAGAGTTTATAAATTGAAAAGATATGGAAGAAATTCAAACCATAGAAAAGAAGTAAGCCCTCTCCAAGATTTTTTGTAGCTACTCCATGCTCCAATCGTGTCTCTCATTGCACCTTCACCTCCAATTCGTAGCCCATATTTCTCTCAAACCCTAAAGGGGGGAAACCTCCACGGATATAGAAGGAAACCCAAGAAGGAGAACAAAGAATTTCCCAACACCTCTAGCAACATCCAAGAGCCTCTCCCAAGCACCTAAGATGATTTATAATTGTGCAAAATGAGGAATGATCCAAACCTCTCGTGTAAACATGATTAAATACCCATTTTCACGTATAACGGTCAACACTCTTGCCCAACAAGGCATAAAATTAGGTGCTCTCTGACTTGCAATTCACTACGTGAGCAATTTGGTCACCCAACTAATATTACAAGTTTTCTCGGCGAAATTCCTTGAGCGAGCAGCCATGCAGGTGAGTCCTTTCTCTGTATTTGTAGCGTTGGGCACGATTCTAGTATCGTTCGATGCATGTATTTGCCTTAAAATTGTGATTTCTTGTCTAATCATGCTTCCTTGATTTTTATATTATTTTCCTCCATAATTGCTTCCTATTCCCTTGTTTCACACACTTAAAAGACATGTTAGAGGTAAAACCAACACAACACAACTAAAATACAAAACAATGCAAAACTAAGATGAACTTGAGAATTAACGTAAATAAAATGTAGAAGGAGGAGAAGGTAGGGGAGGAGGTGGCTCGACAGTGATGCCGATATGTGGAGGATGTCAAAGACAACGATGGTGGTTGTCGAGAGAATATGAAGGAGTAGGAGGGTCGGGAGAAGGTGAAAGAGGAGGAGGAAGAAGAGGAAAAACAAAGACCAAGAGACAAATAGGAGGAGGATGAAACCCCAAAGAATGAAAATGAGTTAGGAGTGACAATGGTAGCATGGCGAATCGATAACAACAAGGTGGAAATGGTGAAGAAACAAAGGAAAGAAGAAGAGGAAGATAAGAAAGAAGGAGATCTAGTTGTACATTTTACCTATGGATGTTTACTGACGGATTTGTTCATCCATCGATAAAGTTTACTGACATATTTTTTTTGTTAATAGTGTTGGTAAACATGACTTATTGATTGATTGTTATTATTACCTATGGATTGTGTTCGTCAATAGTATGTAATTGTTTTTTAGAGTCAACATGTAGAAAAGGATCATGATACAAGATCAATAAAAAGAAAATGTTTTATTTTTAAACTAATTAATTAAGACTCAACTAAGAATTATTTGGTTAGGTGAGAAAACGTTGAACACCTATAGGCTTTAACTATGATCTGTTCAACTATAAAACTATTTCATAATCTTCTAACTGCTAGAGATCACGTTATGGAAAGAGTGAGATTTCAAGAAATTAAGGTAGAAAAGGCAAAGGAAAAAGAAAGTAAGAAAAAAAGACTTGCAAGTGATAGAATGAAAAAAAAAAAAAACCCGAAGTGAAAAAGGGGTCTTACATATATGTAGAGCTGATTCATTGTCTCTAACTTATGTAACTTCATGTTTTAATACTCTACCGTGTATTTATTCTTTATTTGAGTCTTATGCAAAACAATGGAATTTTTTTCAAATGTAATTTTTCATGAAATCCTTTTAATGAAAAAATTTTAATAGCCAAATACGAATTTTTTTTTTATCTTAGTTACCAAATTTTTGTGAAGATTCTAAATTAAAAAGTGAAGTAACATATTTAGTAATGAGATTGAAAATTTTGATTTTTACTATGAATGAATATGTGGTATTCGATATATATCTTCTTTATTATTAATTATGATAGATGTAAACATTATTATATATATTTAAGAGGTTTTATTGTGTATTTAAAAATCTATAGAAAAAAAGATAGACTTGCTTCAGGTTTGCTAACTAATAAAAGTTGGCCATTGAAAGGAAAAATAGAGCTTACATATATCATGACAAAGAAAGATCTAAAAAACCGCACAATTTTAAGATAGGTTGCTCTAGAATATTATTGCTTTAAATATTTTCTTTAAATATTATATCAACATTTTTTTTTGAGACTCGATTTAAACAAATTCACATATTATTTTGTTTTTATTTGAAATTGAAAATTTTAAGATTTTCAAGGATGAGTGGTGAATATATCATCTTAATTAGGGATGGCAAAACTATCCGTGCGCGGATAAAATCCGCGACGGATAGTTACTACCCGCGGGTAATAAATACCTGCAGGTAGCGGGTAGCGGGTATTTTAATACCTGCTTATAAACGGGTCGGGTACGGGTATCATACTATCCGTACCCGCGGGTACCCGTTACCCACAAAAAATTAAAATTAAAATTTAATTTATATTTTATTAAGTTAAATTTAATTAAAATTAGAAGTAATAGTATATTTTATTATGTCAAATTTAATTATAATTATAATTTAATATAATTTATATTTTATTTTTATAATTTTATATTAAAAAATTTATAAAATACATATTTTTTTAAATATTTACGGGTATCCGGGTTTTAAAAATATCTGCGAGTATTTTTTAAGCGGATACCCGACGAATAAACAAGCGAATTTTTTTTTAGCGGGTCGAGTACGGATATCATACTATCCGTGTCCGACCCGACCTGTTGCCCTGGTCTTAATCTTGGAACGTTTTGATGTTTCAGTAAACATAATCATGTTGATTGTCTTGATTTATTTTCGGACTTGAAACATAATCATGAGAGAAACGCATCAAAATCTTTCTCTTTTTTCGATATATAAGGGTAAATTATGTATTGATTTATTTTCGAACTTGAAAGTATTAAGAGAATACAGTAACACTCCATTATATATAATTAGTATATTATATTAAAAGATTATATTGATTTTTATATGGTTATAGTCCAAATTTTTAGTCTCTCAAAAGTTGAAAATTGTTATTCGTATTATTATATGACACTAATAAAACTATCAATATAATAAACCAAAGTTAAATAATGGTTTTAAGTGACCTATTAATGTTAATGAATCACTACAAAAATAAGATTCATAATATAAATATTTTTAATTTATCTTAAAATAAATATTTGGAATTAGAAATTATTATTCTAAAACTCTGGAGGGTTAAAAGTGAAGGAAGAAGAAAAAATATTTTGCAAGACTAACATTTTCAAATAATTTTATTTATTTATTTATTTGTACATGAAATAACACAAATATTTTTTTTCAAAATTATTCAGAACAAGACTTGTATATATGCCATGTCACACTCTGCAATCACTGTAGAGTGCTGACTTAAACTTCTACATCTTGGGACAAATCAAATAAAGCCATTTATGCCGCCCATATACATGATGATACTACGATGTTGTCCCATGGTCTAATATTGTTTGGTTCTGCAACTATTACCCTCAGATTAGGATATTATTACATAAACAACATGCTTCCTTCATCTTCATTTTATTCATGATTAATCTCGATTGCGTCTCAAATCTAAACTCGTTGGTTGGAAGAATCTAACACCATGTTCTGTATCCTTTGCCTCGTCTCTCTCTCAGAACCCGAACCTTTCTCTGCTCTGCTTCTCGAGTATGCCTCGAAAAACTCCGGGTTCTCCTTCTCTAACTCCTTCCAAACTGCTTCCATCACATGCATGCATGTGTCATTCACATGTCTCAAATCAAATACAAGATTTACACATATTTTATTCATATACCAAGATCAATATATATAACTGTTATCGATTAACACGTTAATTATTTTAGTCAAATATACAGTGACAGTGGCTGTTGTCTGGAAGTTATAATAGACTAAATGGTCATAATTATAGTAAAAGCATGTACAGTTTCCAAATTTTCTAATTTATTAATTTCATTAGCTCGAAAAAAACGACTGAATTTACCGGTGGAAGTAATAACAGGCTTGATATTTGCATGTTTAGAAAGAGCCTCCATGCACTCTTCTTTGTTCATATTGAACAAGATACACTCCTCTATCAAACGGTGCACCTGCACATATATATATTTGATCATCAGAAACTTACACATGCAACCAGAGAAAACAAAAGAAAGATCTGTCTTCTTTTTTTTTCTCTCAGAAATTAATTAACAATAGTTTCAGAGATAAATGGGAAAGTAATGAATTGAAACTCACCAGACGGATATAAGCAGCAGAGGAAGAGTCTTCTTCCATGGGTGTTGATTGATTTTGTTATAGAGTTTGGAAGTGTGAGAGGTTTGAGATTTATATTAGGTGGGGGTTGGATTCTCTGGTTGTATAAATAAATATAAAGTTATGTTTCGTATATATAGTCCAAAGTAATATGATTATAAGAGAAGGAGGGAGAGATGGTGGAATGAGGAGAAGAAGGAGAAAGGACAAGAAAAGATGAAGAAAAAGAGAAAAGCAAAGGATGAAAGAAAAATGAAAAAGGTAGTAGGTTAATAAGGAAGGTGGTTCAGTGCAGTGTTAAAAAAAATACTAATAAGCATGGCATAATGGTAGGGAAAGAGGGAAATAAAAAAAAGAGAGAGATTAGACAAAGAGGGCACGACACATACATAAACAAATGAATATGAATAGGGTGGGACCCACAGGACCACGTGGGAGGAAAACGAGGATTGGTGGAGAGAGGATTAGAAGAGATTCTGCATTGCATGAGGAACACCAAACGCCGTTGTTGGCATCTTACGTGGCGGTGGGACCCACCTTCACGTGAAACGTGGGTCCCAAGATCCTTATGTCTTTCCAAAGTGGCACTGGTGGGGCCACCACCTCAATGCATGCATGTATGTACCATACTCACACCATATGTGTTGGATGTTTCTTTTTTCGAAAAATATTGTTGTGTTGGTGTCATCAATCAATGCTACGTTGGAAATAGAATAATTATTCCACAGGGTAAAGTTATTCCTTCATTTTATTCACTTCGATTAATTTATATTCAGATAATCGATCTTTCATATTTTAGCAAATATTTTATTCTTGGTTAAATTAAAAATTAGAAAATACATTTATTAAATGTGTAATTTGATTCATAAAATGTGTGTTTTATGACAAGATTTATCCGCTAATGTAAAATGAATACGGCGGAAATATGTTATTAATATTTTCCTTTGATAGTTTTACTTACTCGTTCTGTTTATTCATTTTGATATATCCTACTTAACCTATTTGGAAAAAGTGGGTTCGTAGAGTCTCCATTGGTTAATCTAATTAGTTTTTGTTTTAAATTATATTAGTAAAGTCTCTATCATAATTTACTATTTTTTTCTACAAACAAAATTATGAAGACAGTTAGTCTTTATAATCAAATTTGGATTTCACAGTGCATTTACGTAGGGAATGTTGAATGTTTTTAGAAATTTTTATTCGATTTACGTAATTGTATGTGTATTTTTATTAGTTTTTAAATGCTAATACTTCTAATATTTTAGTGAGACCTTTTTTTTAATGTATATTGTGTAAAATATAAGATAGCGTGGTTGCTATATATACATGATACATTTACAATAAGCACATATAATTTATTGATGTATATTAATACATTTCATAAAATTTATTTTACAGGGTACTTCACTGGAAGTGCGTTTATACTATTTTTATTGCATGCAAATATTTTAACAGATAATATATAAAATGATCCACTCACCTAAATGATTAATATTTAATTGATAAAGATGACTTAAAAGTTTGTATTATAATAAAAAAAATTAATTAAAATATAAGATATCAGGTTGGGACATAGATATCTAATCTATAGGATATTTTAATCTATAAACATACAGTAGACTATATATTTATATTACAAATATTATAAAAGGATATTAACTTTTTCATTGATATTTTATGAGAATTGAGCTCAATTCATACGGGATTGAAATTATTTCTAACCAAATATATTAAGTAAGTTTAAATATTTTTATTTTTATATAGTATTTAATTTTCGTATTTTTTAATATATAATTTAAATTTATATTTGAATTTTTAATATGTTAAAATATTACACTCTTATATATAGCATTGTGCCGACTAACTGCTAGAATTGTTTTATAATTGTTTTCTAATAATAAACGTTTGATATGGTGTCAAGATCAAATTAGAAGTTGATTCTGTTCTAAATGGATAACTAGTTTCAATGTGGGATTAAGTTAGTGAAAATATTAATTTCCATCCATTTTAAAATTTTTATTCATTGTAAGGTATTATTATATGACGTAAGTCTATTAACTACGCACGTCAAATTTTAAGGGTTAAATATGTTTTTTGTTCTTATTTTTTGTCATTTAGCGTTTGGTGAAAATTGAAATTAGTATTTTTTTTGAAAATTTTAAATTAATTTAATCTCACAACTCTGTAAATGTGTGAATTTAGTTTTTTTAACCAAATTTTATTAAGTTTATTTGACGTTTTAAACACATTTCATTATAATATTTTAGTTTGTTTATACCGTTCGACACATTCATTTCAATATTAACGAAAAAATACGTTTCAAATGTTAAATAAACTTAAAAAAATCGATTTAAAAGACTAAATTCACTCAATCTAAAAATAAAAAACTATATTGGTTCAAAAGTTTCAAAAGAAATTAATTCAAAATTTCACTAAAAATTGAAGGACAAAAAAACATATTTAATCCAAATTTTGAACTTCAAACATAACTAAAATAAAATGAAAAAAGATTCTCAATTTTATCTCTTGATCGTTTGCAAAAATTTAATATTGCAAGTATGTGCACTTTTTTCTTGTTGATGCGATGTGTCCAATGTGCATGTGAAACACCTTAAACAACTTCACCTATGATTAGAAAACTACATCCTATAATATTCATATATTACAATACTTGGGATAATTTAAAATTAAGTTTTTTCCACTCATTACTTAATTTAAGAAGAAAAATATAGTTGTAAATGGAAGCACTTTCTTTCTTCCTACCAATTTTTAAGGATTTTCCAATTTTTCTAATTTTTTATTTTCATCTTCCTTTTTTAATTTTTTAATTTTTTCAATGTTTTAAATATATTGACTTATTTTAATAAGTTTAGTTTTGAATGTTAAAAATGTAGTACTTTTAACCTTTTCACTTTTTTTTTTCAATTCAAATTTAATTATTTTAAGTGATCCAATTTACTTTCCATTTTTTCTAGGCAAATGAAATCACTATTAATAGGCTATATCAAAGAAAACAGGCTAAAAGTTGAACCTACTCTATCAATACAGATTAATTTATTTTGTTTGACAAATCAACGAGAATATTTGAGTGAGATCATAAAATTCACTTTTTTTCCTTAAATAATATGATTAAATAATATTTATCGCCGAAAGTAATATCAATTATTATTATCATTGTAACTATTTTAAACATATGATAGATACTGCTTATGAATTTGTATTTTTTTTTATCATTATTATTTGTTAACAATTTAATTAAGTTTTAAATTTGTAATATATTTTAATACTTTTAATTGAATTTGTGCTGTTTGATTATTTACTTAACTAAGTCGTTTCCTTACTTTGTCATCATATACTTTACTATTTTTAAGTGTTAAAAATTAAAAATATGGGTTTCTACTATTAAATATTGATTTATAATATGTTAGTTATAATATTGTTTTATATTGATATAAAAAAAAATTACATTTATTAATACACTGAAACAAAATATAAGATAATGAAGAAAAAGGAGTCATATAATTCAAATTACTGAAAAAGTTAAGCATCGGATACCATTTTAAAAATTAAATATAGAAATTTTAAATACACCATAAACATTAAAATTTAATAAAGATTCAACTAAAAATACCAAATTTTTAAATTATAACTTAATTTATTATATTTTTTTATTACAATTGTAGTTTAATACAAAAAGTTAAGTAATGAAATATTCCAAACCTTTATAAGTTAAATTGTAAGTAATATGATAGTTATTTTTTACTTTGTATAAAATTATTTTTTGCTACTTACTTCGTTCTCTTACTTTATATTATTTTTCTAATTTCATATCAGATTTTTGATTATACATTTTGTTTTATAGATTTAAAATAAACTATGTGCATAGCAAAGAAACTACTTCTATTATAAATTATATATCCATAATTCGTTATATATAGCCATATAAATGTAATTAATTTCATACTTTTTATAAAACGATTTTATAAAATTAAATTATATTCTTTAAGATAATCTAAAAGTGATTCAAAATTTATCTAACAAAAAATGTTATTATTTCGTATTACTTTTATATTCTTAAACAACAGGAATTATTTTAACCATGAAACTATTTACAGTATTTATTTTATTAGATGTCGACAATGAAATGATAATTTTTATATGTATTAATTTATTTTATTCGTTCTTTGTTTATACATTTATTTTATTATTTTACGATAACACTTTGAAGATACTTACATCTTCACCGCTAATGAGTGATCCACCTCCTCTGGATATGGAATTTGTACCTGACACCATTCCACCATTGAAACACCTTCAGAGTTCAATGCATGTCGGCAACAATTATTCACTCTCTCCATCACCACAGTTGAAAGAATAAACGGAACAGGAAAAGGAATCTGAAAAAACGTGGTGAATTAAGCGAGTTTAGATTTTTTTTTTACTGTTATTTCGTCGTATTTTTAAAATATACCGATAAATATTAATTACTCAATATGAAAAATAATTGTTGCACTACAGAAAAAATCTCTCTTTTTTTGTTCAAATGGAGAATAAAAAAAATACTGAAATTAAATTATAATACAAAATAACTTTTCGACATAATTTTTTGTACAAATTAATTTTCCTTTATTTTTTTTGTCTTTCTCTCTCGTATAAGTGCTTGTAATTTTTTTTAATACACAGTATAATAAGCTTCAATTAAATATAAAAAACACATTCTAATAAAAATTTATAGTACCTTAATTTTTGTTACATATAGTAATTGCTTTCTGTGTTTTTCATATTCTAAAAATATAATAAGTTTTTTTCATTATAATTAAACACGTAATTCATCTTTCATGCATTATATACTTCACAAAATTACTTTTGGGACCCCCAGACACATGTGAGTTACGTTGTTCAAGCTAAGACGTTAACCAAGTTAATTCAATGCATTAGTTGACCCTATACATCTCTAGCAACAGATTTAATAGGTAAAGTCAAATCAAACACATTGATTACTAAGTTTTTGGAATTAGCTGAGATATGAAAAATAAAAAATAAAATAATTAAATATATTTTTTATTTTTTAACTTCCATTGAATTTTAAAATTAGTTCATTTTAAAATTTTGACTAATTTAATAATTTATTTTTCAAAAAACGTAAATTTAATTATTTTAATCAAATTTTGTTAACATTAAAGTAAAAATGTGTTAAAGAATATAAACAATTCAGATACAATCTTGAAATGTGTACGAAACATTAAATAAATCTAACAAAATTTAATTAAAAGGACTAAATTCACATATTTTGAAAGATGAATGACTAAATTGGTCCAAATTTTTAAAATAAACTAATTTCAAAATTCGATAAAAATTAAAGAACTAAAACATATTTAATTAAAAATAAAATAGATTTAAATTGAATATCTTATAAAATAAACTAGTTACAATAACATAATCTTATTAATAATTTATTATGAAAAATTACGGAAAAAATTTTAAAAAATACCTTTTGAAATTAAATTTGGATCAGAATTCATAAAGAAAGAATTAGCACTTTACAACATTCATGGGCGGACCTGAGAAGGTGCTTAGTGGGCCATGCCCCCCAAAATGTTTTAATCTTTTATTTAATTTTGTATTAATTTTTATTTTATTATAGAATATAATATTTAATATTAATAAATAATAAAATATAAAATTAAATATAATAAAGAATAATATAATTTATTGAGATATTTTTTTTTCTCTTTCATTTTAAGTTTCACATATTGTATTTATTGTATGTATTCATTTAGTGTTTTTGCTCTTACATATCTTCTTTTATTTTTTATTTACAAAAAAAAAGTTAAACACAAATTTATTATTAGAGATGACAGCGGGTCGAGTCGGGCACGAATAGTGCCTACCCACAACCCGACCCACAAAAAAAAAATCTGTCCTCTACCTGTTCGTTTATTTGTCGGGTATCTACTTAAAAAATATTTGCGAATATTTTTAAAATCTGCGGGTACTCGTGGATATCCGATACTCGCAAATATTTAAAAAATTTTATAAATTTTTTAATATAAAATTATAAAAATAAAATAAAATAAAATAAAATATAATTATAATTATAATTATAATTAAATTTGCCATAATAAAATATACTATTAATTTTAATTTTAATTTTAATTAAATTTAACTTAATAAAATAAAATAAAATTTTAATTTTTTGCGGATAACGGGTACCCGCGAGTACGGATAATATGATACCCACACCTGACCCGTTTATAAGCGGGTATTAAAATACTCGCTACCCGTGAGTACTTACTATCAGCCGCGAATTTTATCCGCGGACACAGGTACTTTTGTCATCCCAATTTATTATCCTCCCTCTCATTCCTCATCAATTCTCTTTCCTCCTCTAAGATAAAAAATGTAACTCTATTTTATCTCTTGATAATGAAATATTAGTTTGATATTTATTATTTTTTTTCTCTTATGAGTTTTGTGTATATTTATTTTGTTATGAAGAAAGAGAAGTTATGTACTATATCTTTTTTCATAACCATTTATTATTTGTGACTTAATTAATATAAATATATATATATATATATATATATATATATATATATATATATATATATATATTAATAATTACGTCTCTCAATTTTTTATTAGATTTTGATAAATTATTTTTTAGTTTTATTTTTTAAAAAAAGGGTATATTGATGAAGAATAAAATAATAGATTCATTTTTTAAGTGATAAAAGGAAAGATACCCGTGAATTTGAAAACAATACAAATTTACTTTTTCACTTATTTTCATCGATGATACTATGCATTCAGTTGTTGAATTAGATAACTCTTTCTTAAAATTAAAGGAAATATAGGTAGGAAGTTTCATATTAATTTTAGAATATCTAATATCTAAGAAAAAAATATGAAATTAGAAAAACTTATTTAAAATAGGTTTCATATCAAATAGAACTTCAAAACTATAATTTTTAAAAGGAACAATATACATGAAAATCTCAATACAATATTATATATACTTTTGTTATATTAGTGACAATGATTAAATATATAATTTTTGAGTATATTATTTTGGCCCCTTCAGAACTTTTTATCAAGACCTGTCACTGACAACATCTATCTTAAATTAAAGTATTAGTACCTTATAACAATGAGTTAATTACTTTTAATTAAATGTGTAAATTAAAATATGTTCTAAAATTCAAACAAAAGTATATTTAAAAACTTACAATTACTTACTTTTTATAAATTGAGAAAAAAATTAAAAAATTATTTATTTGGTCATACCCATATCTAATAGACCTAATAGTCAAATATATTAGATTTATCTCTCTAGATTTAATCTAATGGGCAAAGTGAGTTCAACCTAAATCAAATTCAGTTTAAATTTGATTAGAAAAAAAATCCAAATCTAGTTGATCTAGTAAAAATAGATATGAATTATATGTCAAATGCATTTTATTAGATTTATATTGGATATAAATTGGAATTTGAAAAATCCAATCCATGTCCACCCTTAATATATATACTAGATGTTGCAGTGAGTGGAACCTTAACTCCTCTAATATATAAAATCCTCCATATATGAGATGTCTTAGTCAACATCTTAAATAGAGGATACTAATTAGTGAGAGAAAACAAAACTAAGTAACTAGAGTCATATAATTAACCAACAAATACAATGTTCAAAAAGGAATGTTGAGAATTAATAAATATATGTGATGGGTAAACTTTAGTTGAGAATTTAGTCCATTAAGCTTGAGTAGTAAAAGCTACAACAATTTTTGCACATTGGGCTTGAGCCACAAAAGCCACAAACTTTTTGTCCATTGGGCTTAAGCAACAAAAGCCACAAATAATTTTATAACATTACGGCTTGAGCCACAAAAGCTACAACAACTTTTATTTTTTGATCATTGGACTTGAGTCACAAAAGCCCAAACATCTTTTAGTCTCTTGGGCTTAAGCCCTAAAAGCCTCAACATGACACATAATCAAGTTTTAAAAGAGATATCCAATTGTGTGACCTATTGACAAGTGTATCAAGTCAGTTGTAGAACAATCGAATGTGGATTATTGTATCCACATGAATTTATCAAGTATATTAATAATTAGTTTTTAGTTTTTTTTTTGGATTGTGATAAAGAGTGCAAGTAAATATAGATAATAATAATTATATAGATTGAGTGGAGTATAGGTTATGAATTGATTTCATCTTCTTCTACTACACTACTACCATTTTGTTTGCTTATTATGCAAATCATTCTATGTCCTGGGTGTACTCTTTCTTTATAGATTTAGGTTCATCCCTGAATCAGTAAAACCTAAGGACTTCAAACTCAGTGTGATTTCTCAACTCCTGTAGAATGAATCATTGTTTTAATGTGTAAGACTCTTTCATCCAACATCCGCTCTAGGTAGCACAAAAGCACTAGTATAAGTCCGATCACTACTAATAAAACTCATATTTCCTGCCAATTTTATTTTAATTTTTTTTCGTAGGAAATACTTATAAATTTTGTTATGAAAAAAATTTTGCAGGAAATTGCTGCCAATTTTTTTGCAAAATATTTTGTATAAAACATTTTTCACAACAAATTTTGTAGGAAATAATTACAAATTTTATAATTTTATAGAAAATAATTACCCACGAAGGAATTATTTGCCAATTAAGACTATTAGAAAAAATAGCAGAAAAAAGTCTTTTCTTGCAAATATTTTTTAATAAATTTGCAAGAAAAATCCAATGTAATATGAAAATTTTAGTAGTGAATGACTTGATTGGACCATAATTTGATACCAGTTTCCCAACTCAATCCAAACCAGTTAATTAAATGAGTGATCAAATCATCATTAAGCATAACTCAAATCACAAACAATTCAATGAAAGTAAATACAATAAATCAAATCATAAACAATTCAATGAAAGTAAAGACAATATATAATCTATTTAAGTTATTTTAATGTAAATAAATTTTCAAAATCTCACGGTAATTTCCAACCTAAGCGACAATTGGATTTAATCAACTATAAAACTTGCGATTTTAAAAGAAGTAAAAAGTTTAGACAAAATTTCACTGTCATATATCAAATACATTATTCCGTGTTTTTTCCTTTTTGTAAAAAATATATTTTTTAGGTCTCTTAAGTTAGAAACGACATCAACAAAGACCTTTGCTCTTTTCGACAATTACGAAAGCCAAGAGGATGGTTGCATGAACTATGTTACCAACCAAAATTTATTTTTTTTCATATAGAAATCTATATCTTAGGGGGATATATATATTTTTTTAAACGCGTGATCTTAGAAAGAAAAAAGTTATATAAAGACTATGGGATGTATTGAAGATAAAGTAAACTACTAACTTCACCTACATATATGTCATACATTCCAATGAAATCGAGTTTAAATTTAAGAAATGCATGTTATGAATAAAGCACTAATTTGAAAAAACACTTAGCCTGATTCTTCATTAAATATTATACTTAATAAAATCAATTAATATATTGAATTTTAACATATGATGATGACTCAAACTACAAATCAAATTGGACACACAAATATACACACATTCATATTTTAGATAAGTTTAAAAAATGCAAAACAAAATTTAGAGAATAAATTTAACATAATATATGAGAGCAAGCACATATGCTGAATTTGATTATAACCTAAGTAAGGAGAATACAAGAAAGGAGCAATTGCATGAATTACTTGTTCATGCTCATTACTCTCATTCAAAAGTCTCCTTTCTATGTACTAACTTCGTTTATCTAGCAACACTTTACTAAAGCTCAAAACAGTACAATTGTAATCCTCACAAAAGCTTTCTCTTTTTTCCAGTTAATGCATGATTGTGCATCATATTGGAATCCATATCCACACATGATGACACCATTTCATACTTCATTGATAACCCAAAATTTGATGCAGAAGATGTCTGAGAAGGTCCATGAGAACTCCCTGGAAATGCCAAACTCAAAGAAGTTGGAATGAATCCATTTGGGTTAACATCTGTCTTATCATCATCTTTGTAGGTACCGAGTGGAAGAGTAAGGGAACACAAAGTGGGAGGGTTTTTCCAATGTGGAACTGGATCAACCAGAAGTGTGTGAAGCAAAGGTCCTGCTTTTGTAACACTTTGCAATAATCTACCTTTTTGAGGTAAGGGTTTCCCACAAACTGGGTTATCAACCATGTCTGTTTCCATGTTGTTTGATAAGGTTAAGTTGTCTGGTTCAACTATTCTTGTTTGAGACATTAAACTCGTGGAGAGATGTTTCTCTTCTGACCGGAGATTTGACAAGGATAAGTCACATGAATGATCTGATAAGACTTTGGAGCTTGAATATGATACCTTGGTGTTGTTCAATGATGGCTTTGTTTTGTTTTGGAGGCATGATTGATCAACCTGTGCAATATTACTTACTGTCTCAACTGGGGTTGATGCTTGTAAATTCCTTATCAGCAATTGAAGCTGGTCTCTTGCTTCATCTCTTTCTTGGCAAACTTTCTTTAACAACTTGTACAAGTGTTTAACCGTCTCCTCATATTTCTTGATGTTAGCATTAGCTTCCATTTTTGCTGCTACCAGTTCAAGCTTGGTGCAGAGAAGCCTATGCTTAACCTCCTTAATGCTCTGTCAATACAAGACAGTGCGAAACTGAGAGTTCATATTACAATACACTACTAACAAAATGCCAAAAACAATAATGTTTTCAGTATTATATTGTAACTCAATGATTGAAGCATGTTATTACTACAAGGATTGTTCAAAATGTGAAGACAAAATGCCTTTGTCTTTCGGCATGGTTGATATAGTTTACAAACCAACTCGTATCTACTCCTCACTTATAAATTCGTTAGCTAGGGTAAATAACGGTTGTGAATTTAAGTGTATGTAAAAGTTTCATGTTAAGTAGAAATAAGAAAGTTAAGTATCATATAAGGATGAATACATATAAATTTATTGTCTTAAAATTTTAGATTAAAAGTGAGTCATCTGTGATATGAGGTTTGTTCAGATGACTAGTTATGAGTAAGAAGGTATATATCGAGAAACTTACAATTAAAAATATTTCTCTCCGAAAATGGAATACTAATGTGAAAGAAATTTACTTTCGAAAAAAAATTATTAAAAATTTAAGTGTCTTTAGTTCTAAATAAGATAAAAACAAAAAAGTTATTAATCCCTTATTTGAATCGAATTTGAGTCTTTTTATTATGTGTTTCTAGTAATCTTTTAGCAATGTTAAAAGGTTTTTGGCAAGGGATTCAAAAGTAACCGTTCAACTCCAAAAAGGTAAAGCAATGGTAATTCAACTTTTCAAAGGACTTTCTGTTTTTTAATTATATCTTTTGACAATATTGTGAACATACATTATTGTGTTCCCTAAACTACGTTAGTCCTAGCAAAATGAGTTATTTTTGGATGTTAAGTAAATCTTATTGGTACGATTTGTTACCGTCATAAATACCAGCTAAAGTTTCATTTTGTGAACAACGTTTTAGCTTAATTCAACATAGGATCTAGACTATGATATGTCCCTAAAAGGTAAGGATCCATCCAATAATGTAAACAAAAAAATTAATAATTGGAAGACGATTGAAAATATTGAAGTGCAATTCAAAGTAAGTTATATAGGAGAATCATTTACCTCGTTCTCAGAAGAAATCATATTCATGTTTCTCTGGCTACGAACAATTCACGTATACAATCTGAAATATGAAATGCTACTTTTGTGGTTCAACACAAGCTGCTTTATGTATGTTGAAATGGATAGATATATGATTTTGGTAAAAAAAAAAACAGAAACTTGATTTTTTATATTATAATTCAACAGTTATTGAGTAAAAAAACTATCCCGTGATTATAGGGATGTTGGTTCCCAATATATCATTGATATCCTCTTCTTTTCCTTGTTAATTGATTGTAGTCTATTTTAGGGCCTAAGTATTCTTGAGTCATTATTTGGCCAATTCATAATTAGGGTTTGACAGATGAACTACAGTTTTGCTTTGTGTATTATACTAAACAACCAAACATGTATGTGAGTTTAACCTTCGGTTGGATTTTGTATAACGTTGTTGGTTATAACAAGATGTAACTATTTACTGAAGAATGAAAATTGGTTCTTATGTCAACCATGTTTCAGTTGTTTAGGTTTCTGTTTTCAGACCATTTATTGTTTTGTAACGAATGGAGTTGACTATAACTACCCGTAGCGGTCTAGCACATTGTAGCTGGCAATTGTGACTTAGTTTAACTGAATCGATTGAGTGCGTAATCTATTTTTAGTTTCACTTTTTTTTTAAGTTCGTTTATAAACTTTAACGTCTAATCACGACGATAAGTTGTTTTGGTTATTGATTTTACTAATTTTGAGTTTAATTCTTGATTTTTCGAAATATCATTTAATTTAGTCATTTTATTGTAAAATAGTTGTGAATAAAAAGAAAAAATATAACAACTTTTTTTATATTTTATTTTGAAAGATTAGACACTATACTTAGAGGCAGGGGTGAATGTAGTTATATATTTTCATCCGATAAATAATTGATGGGCTTTGGATTGAGCTTATATATCCAAGTTTATAATGATGTTCTAACATATTTAGAATCTACTTACATATTTGTTTCCTCACAATTTTGTAGTTTTATTTATTTTTTAATTTTTAAAATTTTGAGATTTTCACACACACATCACATATAAAGTCAATTATTTTTATCTAGGGTTCTATGGTAAAAATAGCGAGATGTGAGTGTTACTTTTGATAAAGTATTTATTTTATAGGTTTTAGTGTGACATTCTTTTGGAAAATTCAAATGGTGTAATGAGTTGATGTAATGTGAAATAGTTGTTCTGGCTAAATAAATGGATGGATCGAATCGAAGAGTTATAATTAATAAAAAAATAAAATATATTTTTATTCTCTTAACTTGACACAAAATTAGAATTTGTTTCTGTTCGATGATTTAACATTGAAGTGATAGTGTGTCAACTCAAATGTTAACATAAAACATATTTGACATTGTCAAAAATATTAAACAAATTGGATCAAAATGACTATTTCTATTCATTTTTAAAGTTAAGAGAAAAAAAAAATTTTAAGTAAAAAGAATTGTCAATTTAGTTATTAAAGTTTGTACATGATATCTATATCAATAATACTAACACTTAAAACGTTATCAATTATTTGTCATCACGTTAAATTTGGCCATAAAATGCCAAATGAGGCTAAACACTTGTGTCAAGTGGGGAATAGATAGTGCCAGATTAATTGTGTACGTGCCTTGTTTTACGTATTTGGGTTTGGTGGTGACTTTATAGTATTCATTTCATGACACAAAAGTATACTTACTATACACGCATCATCACTCTTTTTACTGTCTTTTTTTTTGTTTCTTTGTGGTTGTGAATTTGGACTTGTATCCTTATACCAATTAGTTATTACATTAACATAAAAGTTTAGATGGTTTATTTATTTATTTATTTTTCATCTAATGATAAACCTTAAATGTGTTAAACATAGATTCTATTTAGAAATTCTAAACTATAAACTAAACTTGCTATAAATCATGCTCCGATAATTACAAATGTTAAATAAATTTTTTAGAAATTTGACAAATAATATCAATATCAACATTTAAGTTAATCTAAATCAATTAAATATATTTCGTTCTTGAACTTGAAGAAACATGCCACAAGTCCCTCTCCAATAACGGAGGTATACTTTATAGATTATTAAATTATAGTAATATTGATCAAATTAAAAACGATAGTTAAAAATATAATCATAAACTATAAGTTCCTCTATTTTTTTTATATATTTTACTTATCACAAATTTTAACAATTAATTTTTAGATTAAGTATGTATTTAGTCCTTAAACTTTGACCTAAAATTAGAATTTGTTTCTGATCAAAATTTTGATAGATTTTGGTCCCTAAATTTTAAAAATAAATGAATATAGTCCTTTTAATCTAATTTTGTTAATTTTTTGTTAGGTTTCGAACGTATTTAATATTAAGTCGAAAATGTGTCACATAAACAACTCCAATATTAATATAAAACACATTTCACATGTTAAAAGAAATTAACATATTAAAAACACTATACTCATTCATTCTTAAAATTTAAAATTAAAATTTATCAAAATTTTGACAAGAAACTAATTTCAATTTTTAACTAAACTTTAGAAAGTAATATCATAATTAACCCTTATTTTTTAAGTAAATTTTCTTCCCATGAACCAGCAAAATCTGAGAAAGAAAAAGCACATCAACCCAACTATTTAACGGCCGAGATTGTGTACCGGAACGGAAGCCCTTAACGCTTCACTGTGTGCGATAGAGTCAAACCCAGACGGTGACAGTGGCAGATTGAAGTATCCACCGCCATTCGAAGCTGCAGAATGGCCATAACAGCCACCATTTCCGTTCCTCTCACATCCCCCACGCGCCGCACTCTCGCCTCCCTCAATAATCTCTTCCCCCACTCTCCCCGATCCACTTTGCCCATACCGCGACGCACTTTCAAATACCCTAATTCCCGCCTTGTCGCCTCCTCCATGAGCACCGACGCCCCCGTCAAAAGCCCCTCCGCTTCCTTCCTCAACCGCCTACAAACCGGCTTTCTCCATTTCGCCAAGTACCACGGCCTCGGAAACGACTTCATTTTGGTGAGTCCATTCCCCTTCGCTTTCCCTTTATCAAATTAATAACGGTTTGGTTTTTGACGCGTCGTTTTGAATAGATTGACAATAGAGACTCGACCGAGCCCAGGGTCACTGCAGAGAAAGCGGTGCAACTGTGTGATCGGAACTTCGGCGTTGGAGCTGACGGAGTTATCTTTGTATTGCCTGGCATCAATGGCACTGATTATACCATGAGAATTTTTAACTCTGATGGTAGTGAGCCTGAGGTAATTCTTTTTACCAAGCCTAGTTCGTGTCTGCTTTTGTTTGATGGGGTTTGGCCTGAATTGAATTGCAGTAGAAAATAAGAAAGTTAAATACATTGAATTTTTCTCATAATTTATAATCAACTTAGAAGCATTCTCATTTAACTTTTCCAAAAAGTGAAATGCTTAAAAAAGTACTTAAGTTGATTTTAACTTAGCAGAGTTAACCAATCCATTTTACTTTGTTTTTTTTTTCCATGTAGATAATTATGTAGAAATTTATTACTCACAAACTTAGAAAATTATAGAATCTTAGCCTTTTTATCACTGACAAGTTTGCTGTCACTAATCTGAGTGACGCTCATATCCATAGATGTGTGGCAATGGAGTGCGATGCTTTGCCAAATTTGTTTCTCAGCTTGAGAATTTACAAGGAAGCCATAGGTACGGTTGTTCTTTCTATAACTTTTCTGTTATGTTTCCTAATTGCTCTTTTCTGTCGCTTCAGCGTCTGACTTTTTTTGTCTTGTGAGTTGTGAGACCGTGTTCTTCTGGGTTTTTTTTTTTGTCAGATAATATTGAAAATTAATTTAATAAATTTGATGATGATGATTATTTTTATGATGGTTTAGCTGCCACCTCGGTCATTATCATTATATAGTTATGGATTAATGGGCTTAATGAAATTTCATCTGACAGTAATAATGTATTTTCTTACTTTGCAGTTTTACCGTTCATACTGGTGCTGGTCTTATTATACCTGAAGTCTTAGATGATGGAAATGTACGTTATGTTGCAAATATTTGCAATTTACTTATTGATATGTGATATTGTTTTAAGGCATTGGCTCATGCAGATCCTAAGATGCCTTAATTGGTTAAACGTTAGGAAGAATATTCTTGTCTCTTATCTGATATTGGTTCTCTTTCTCAAGATTGATAGAGAATACTAACTGTTTCAGGTAAGAGTTGACATGGGGGAACCGGTTCTTAAAGCCTCAGATGTGCCTACTAAATTACCTGCAAACAAGGATGATGCTGTTGTTAAATCAGAGCTTGTCGTGGATGGAGTTATATGGCATGTGACCTGTGTTAGCATGGGAAATCCACACTGTGTAACTTTCAGTAGAGAAGGAAGCCAGGTTTTTATTTTGATATACAGTAGATATTTCATACGTATGATTTCCTTTTATAATGTATTACACAGTGCATACTAGATCTATTCAAAAGTATGAATATTGTGGAATAGTAGGAAGACAAGACATTAATCTATGGGATCGATAAAATGATGTTATATATATACAAATGAATGGATATTCTTGCATACAATTGAATTTGGAACCAATTGTATAAAAAGAAACATAGCTCCTTTGAAATATAATTTTTAAGGTCAATAAATATTTTTTGATAGCATCTTGAAAGTTAAGATGTCAACTTTCATCTATTGTGCCACAGCTTTACATAGATTAATATTTTTCTGCCTTTGCTGCTTATACCATGTTTCTTTTAATCCTTGTTGCAACAGAATTTGCTTGTTGATGAATTGAAGCTAGCAGAAATTGGCCCCAAATTCGAACATCATGAGGTGTTCCCAGCACGAACTAACACAGGCAAGATTTTTCTATTTCTATGATTGGACTATGCTTGTTAACTTTCTTACCTATGCTGACCCCAGCACTTTTTTTTTTTTTAATTTCTTCCAGTTGGGGTTTTTTATTTATTTTTCTTCCTTGAGCAATATAGCTTTGATGGTAGGCTAAATGCACAGTTTGGCAGATGGTGGTTACTGATTTAGTGACATTCAATTGTTCTTGCTTTAATGTTTGGTATCATGATATTGTTGGTGTTTTTTCCAGGACTTGGTCGGACTGTATTAGTAGCTTAGGTTGGGGACATTTTGTACAGCATATAATATTTTGCAATTATATCTTGCTTTATTTTTCAGCATATTTCTCCCTTGCTGTTTTGATTCCTTATGCATGACTCAAATTAAATATCATCACACCAATACATTTGTCGTATATCTCACTAATTATATGATTTCTTATTTAATGTGCAGAGTTTGTGCAAGTATTGTCTAAGTCTCACCTGAAAATGCGTGTTTGGGAGCGGGGCGCAGGTTAGAATATTCTAAATAGCCATATTGTATCAGATTAGTATTACCATTGTTTGTACAATTGTCAGGGTAAGAACTAGGGGCCTCAAAATTTTATGAGTTCATGTTTTGTCGTGCAGGAGCAACCCTAGCCTGTGGAACTGGAGCTTGTGCTACTGTTGTTGCAGCCGTTCTTGAGGGTCATGCTGAGAGGGTAAGCTTGCTACTATAATTGTAACAATATGAAAACTATTTATTTTTCATTAAAAAAATTTCATAATTGAAGGAGTCAATAAGGCCGAAGTGGCTGTATAGCAATGGAACATGGTGGTGTTCCAGTCTGGTATTGTGCAAATGCTGTTGTGCTGCATTTCTGTGTTGCTGTTTGAGTCATAATAGTGGTGTAACAGGGTGGCTGTGCACATTTGAGCCCCCAAATAATCTCAATCTTTAATTATTAGAGAGGGTATTTTAGGATTTTAATGTTGTTTAGGTTAGCCTTTGAAGAGAAGCTCTTCTATTTCTTCCCTAACCTTGTTCACCCTTCTCTCTTGAACCCACAGACAATTCTTCTTGTCTGGTGACCTTTGTTCTTCTCTGACAAAGGCAACCTTTTCTGGCAGCCAGACCACTCTGTTGACGGCAACCTCTTGTTTTTTTAGGTCCCTTTTTCTTTTCCTTTGAAGTTTTTGTCATCTTTTCTCTGAATTCTGATTTCCCTCTTTTATATGCTTTGTATTTTCCTTTCCACTGCTGCCTATACTCTTTTTCTCTTTGTGTTCCTTTGTTCTCATTTTCCTTTCTTTTCTTTCTTGCTGGCAGCAGCCAAAAACTGTTTTTTTCCCTCGACTTCATTTGTTTTTTTGTATTCTTGACTACGACAGTGAGATGAATCTTGAAGAGAATGAAGGTTCCTATTAGAATATTATGTGTTTTTTATTATCTTATACTTTAGTTTCTTTGGGCTTTAGAGGCTTAGTCCTTTGTTCCCTTGACTACTATTTCTATCCAGTTTATATTTTGTTTGGGTATTTAATATCATGAGTTGTATTATTAATGATGACTAGTGCCCAATTTTGTAGTTTTTTGCTCTATTGTTATATATATACGTACTGTTAATTATTTTTTTTAATATACCTGTGTGTATTATATTAGAATAGAGGTTGTGCTATATGCTCTTATTTTTTGGCGTGGCCACTTCCCTTTGCTACTACCGATTAGGCACTATGCTCTTTACTACTATCCTTTACCCATCACCACCATCTTCCTCACAGCTTTCTAGTGCGGCAAGGTTTTCAGTATCAAAATTCAGCTTGCTTAAGGTTCTCAGTTATTGATGATAGTGGTGCATAAAGGTTTTCTGGCAAAGGTGGCAAGGCGTCTAATCATGTAGCTTCAGATGTTGAACCTCTAGTGTATTTCTGAGATGTCAGGATGTGTAGGCGATTAGCAGTGAAATTGTCTCCTAAATCTTCCAGATGTCCTTACTCAAACTCATACCATCTCTCCTCCTGCACTTAACATGGATAGGCAGGAAGTTGGCATATCACCAATCGACAATGGCCATGTTGTGGTCCCCATTCAACAATTGACAAGCCACTTATGGTTGGTGCCCCATGACGTTCAGTTCTGCTATGATCAAGATCACAAACCTCCTCAAGGCCTTTTGTCTGAGATAAACCTTACGTACAATCATCCTATATGGCTGCCAGTTTACTTGGAAAAAGAATAATATCTATTTCAGTTACAATATTGAAAAGGAATGAATATTAAAGAACAGGAACAGATTGAAAGTTAGCTTCTGGTGTCAGCTCCAACTTGGATATTGAAGATATCACCCTCACTCTGAGTGTTTCTCATGAAACACTTTCCATCATATAGCTTTGTGAAGTATAACATTAACAGAAATGATAGATTCAAATGAATGCATTGAAGCTTCCAGTAGCAATATGGAATAACCATTGGTTGGTGCACCAAAAGAAAATCTACAAAGAAGTTGAGGCTATACCATAAATATATATTTAAGTTGAACTGGTGAAGAAATTACCATACCATCAACTCAAGTCTCCAACTGAATTTCTTAATTTTTGTCCCATCCCTTAAACTTGGTAGCAAGTTTGCCTTGCTGGCAGCTCCCCTTGCAGAAATTAGTTTATCTGGTACACGTCTCTGGAAAGGTGGTGGAAACTTTTGTTGAGCGTGTGACCCACTCAACCTAACAATTTTTCAGTTCCTAAATTCGGACCGCTTTACTTTTTTAAGGTAAACTCGAACTGTCTCTTAAGAACTAACTAATGTAGCCTGACTCAATTGTTTCTTTAGGCCATTCTTATTCCTTCTACATATACGTTAGTAATTGGGTCTGAAGCTACCACGCCTGTCCTTTGCCATAATAAAAAAATTGTCAAGTGTTGTCGAATGAATTCCCAACACATCTGTATTTAATGTACAATAACAGTGTCTAGTTGCAAAAAAAGGGGTCAGCATTTACACTGTTTGTTTGGGGTTGAAAGGGAGGAGGAAAGGATGGATTAGTGTGGAAAGTGGTGAATTTGGACGAAGTGAGTTGGGATGATTTGTGATGAAATACATGGATGTCCCACATGTAATGTTTTCCTTGCTAGTTACATGAGAAAGAGGAGGAAATGGATCTGGCTAGGTGAAATTGACCACATTACCCGTGCTTTTAGTTGAGTAATCCGTTACTTGCATAACACATTCACAAACCAAAATGATTTGTCTTCCATAGGGTAAAGCATGATTTTGTCCTTTCGGGATTTCCCTGGAGAAATTGGCAAAGAAATGGAAATCCTTGAAGTAGAAGCACGGTTCCAGAGATAGTTTCCATATTTGTGCCTTCATGTCTAGCCATTTGCCCTTGGCTTTGCAGGATAATTGATTGTGGTGTGATATAATTGATTATGTATATTAATCACGTAATTGGTTATCCGTACTTTTTTTGGAAACACCTTTGGGATTACTCCTAAGTCATAAATCATAAATCCAATTGTCTTATTTATAAAAAAAAATGAAAGACAAATGCAAAATTGTCATTCATCACAAATTATCACTTTCCTTCTTTCCTCCCCAATCAAACACATAATTCTATTCATTTCCCCTCTCTTTCCTTTCTATTTCACTTCAACAAAACAATCTCATTTGACACCAATTTACCACTTATTTCTTTTTATCTCTTCCAATTCCCCAAATTTTTTTCACAGCATCCAAATAGAGGCTTAATGGATAGTTCTAGAGGGAATTATATTTTATTTATTTGTAGAGACTAAATTCACATACAAGCCTAAAAGGCAAGTTCTTCCTCACCCATGAAATAACTGCGTTGATTTTGCCATAATCTTTTTAATTTGTGAATTTGATACAGATATGCACGGTTGATCTACCTGGAGGGCCTCTTCAGATTGATTGGAGGGAGGAAGATAATCATGTGTATATGACAGGCTCAGCCGATTTAGTTTATTATGGATCTTTGCCTCTTTGATATGTTGCCCATTGTAATACTTGGATGAGTTAGGAATTGCTGAATAATCTTTCTTCCTCGTGGGACGGACTTTTTGTTTTACTGAATGTTTTAGTTACGAATTTAATCTCTTCCCTCCCATTTGGTTGAATGAGTCAAGATGATGAAGTAAAGAGGTGAACGGTGCGTTGGCTTGTGTGGATTTTAATGCCTTTTCATGATAGCAGGTTTTAAGATTGTAAAACATGTTAGTTTGCTGTGCTTCTAGGGTAGGTCTGTTGGAGATTGGGATGATGTTCGTAGTGTAGCTGTTTGATAGATAAATTATACTTATTGATAATATAGCTTAAATGTAACATGGTGAGAAAAAGATACTCACTGTTTTCAATTAACTGTTGCAATAGGTCATGTTTTCAAAGTGTGAACGATACCTAATTTTGTTTCAAAATCTACTTGGATATCCAATTCCATTGAGTAGAAAAAAAAAAAAATGTTTTCAAGTTGGATACAATCAACATAGTATAATTATTGGAACTTTTTCGTTTAGTTAAATTTGTTAAATATCTTTTAAATGTATTATATAAGCTAACCACAGAATTTGACGTGAGGAAGCTTCCAATAGGATTATTTTTCGTCAGAATGCTCGCACGTCATCTTCAGAAAGGTAGAAGGCGAGTGTATACTACAAGTAAAATTACAAGTCAAATGTGGAATTCTCTCCAATCCAAATAAATATCACTTCTAGATCATCTTCAAGGATTTTACTATTAAGTTTTATTTTTAAGTTGATTTCTATACTAATTTTTTTTAGATGTAATAATTTAACTTTTTTGTCAAATCAGCGACAATGTTGTTATCAAGGTGAGAGTGTGACAAATGTCTTGTTCTTTCAAATGCTTATGTTTGCAGCATATGAATAATAAATTATCATGTCCTCTACCCCTTGTTACTAGTTTTGCCAAGATGCGGGAATTTTATATGATTCATATTTTTAAGATGGAAAAATATCTTTATAGTTCTAAGATTCATGATCTTAGAAATTTTAAATTGTCTGTAGTATTAGCATATTTTTAAAGAGATTTCTTGCAAGAACTCAATTTTTAAGTGATCTTTATTTTAGTTTTTGTTTCGAATGTCCTTTACTTTTTATTATTAAATAAAACAAGGATGGCAGGTGTCTGAAGCGACCACGGATACAAAGTTTAAGTAAGACTCAATCTTGTTTTTGCGTACAAGACCCACAGCTTTTACTATTCACTTCGAAATTATAAAAAGTGTTTCAGTATATAAACCTTTTCAAAAGAATGCAAACCTTTAAAAATATAGTGTATTGGAGTGTAACGATTTGAAAGAAGACAAAGTTATGCGTTTTTGTAATACTCGAAATTACAGCAAGATAAACCTTTCAAAATACTATTTCCCGAATGTAAATAGATTAAACGATGATCAAGCATTCCATCATCTCGTGAAATGGGAATGAACAATCTTGTTCGGGTTCATCAGAATAAAAGTTGAATGTCTGCGAAAAAACATAATATAATAATCCGCAAGCAAAAAGCAAAATTCCAAACCTAAGAACTTATTCTAGTTAAATGTGAACTGAACCTTCTCCACAAGTAGTTGGAATAGTATGAAACCGCACATCGGAATCCATACTCACGGTAGTTGGATGAAAATTCCTACCAACTGCCTCTATTGTTCACCAAAAAAAAAAACTTAGAACTAGATAGAGAATGAATCAAGGGATGAAATTTTCTATTAGCTGAGAATAAAGTATTATTTTTTTCCTGTTAACTTGCTAGAGCGATAACTATGGTTGCAAAGTACAAACTAATCTGCTGCCCAAATTTGACTGGGTATGAAGTTTCACTACCCACACAACATGCCGGATTCTGCTGCAAGTTCAAACATCCCCGTGTGAAACCGTACATAGTACGAGCTTTCAGATGGTTTTACCAACTTAGTTGGGAACACAAAGAAAAACACGATTTTTCGACCATTCAACCGAATCTATTTTCGGAATAGTTCCTTTCCCTTTTTGTTTAAGTTCCGTTACACTAGAAACTGCCGAGAATGTTCCGGTTTAGTTAGGAAAAAGACAGGTCGAAGTTTCGAGGAACTTTTGTGGGACGTGGCGGTTCACTCGTTACTTAACGCGGCCGAGAAGTTAAAACTTAAAAGTAGAACTGTGCGTGGGGCACAAGCCTCACGTGGACCACATATTTCCGCTCTTCAAATTCCAAAGAAGACAAATTTAACAACATTCGCGAAGCAACTACGTAACCGCCATGGCGTTTGTGTCATTACAATACAACTAGTCAAAAGCGTAGTCCAACATGTCGATTTTATTCTAGTTTGAAAACTTAACTTGGTTCACTCGTTGGTTGCCAATCCCAAATCTTATAAATACTTTACCATGTCCCAGAGTTTCTCATCACCGCCTTCAAAAATAATCTCATACTTTCATATAACAAACTCTTTCGAGACACACAACACCTTTTCCGTATTTTATTCGACATGGTAGCGCTGAAGAGACAACGTGGTAGCGAAGGATCTGAGAGCTTAGATTTGGCAAAGTGTCTTATGCTGTTCTCTTGTCCCCAAGAAAGTAACAAGGCAGAAGAGAAAGGTTTTGGATCTCTGGAATTTGAGTGCAAGACGTGCAACCGGAAGTTCTCATCTTTTCAAGCACTGGGAGGGCACAGGGCAAGCCACAAGAGGCAGAAAGTTGAAGGGGAAGAACTGAAAGAACAGGGAAAAAGTCTTAGCTTGTGGAGCAAACCCAAAATGCACGAGTGTTCCATCTGTGGCCAGGAATTCTCTCTGGGGCAGGCTCTGGGAGGACACATGAGAAAACACAGAGGGATCACCAACGAAGCCTTTGTTCCTATTCCTTCTATCGACCAAGTTATTGCGAAATTCCCAGTTCTCAAAAGATCCAACAGCACCAGGGTTATGTGCTTGGACTTGGAGTTACACCTGTAGAGATTAATCATCTTCCTTCTCATGCTTTTTCTAACATGTATTCTTTCAATCTTTTTCTGTAAATTCATCGGTTTATTCTTGTAGATGAATTTTTTAGGCTCCTTGGAGACTATTCATTCTTTATTAATATACATTTGTTTCTCACATACGATTTTTCTATTGTCCAACACACGTAACAATGATAATGATAGCTAACAAACTAACCAATGATAAGCACTTTTGCTGCATAACATTGACAGATAAAAACCTTCTGTGTAACACATGAGTCTGTTGCAGCTACATATACTAAAGGAATACAATTTTCAGATTCTTCCTTTTCATCACTGCCCTTGTTGTAAATTATTTATTAAATATTTTTGAAAAACTACATAGTAGGAATATTAGATATCTATCATGTATCGGATGTTTAAATAGTCGTCGATATTTTAAAAATAATAAAATATTTTACGTAATATATGTATATTAAAAAATATATAATAACTTTTAAATATATTAAATGTTGTAAAAATTAAAATTAAAATTAATGTTTTAAAGTTATTAACATAAAAAATTATAAATTTATCATCATACAAATTAAATATTTTATTAATAAATATTAGACATGAGTATACTTAGATTTATATTGAGATATTGATAGATCATAATTGGATTATGGAGTGCGATGGACAAAGTTATGTAATTTTTTTTTGGAAATTGTTTTTGTACATAATTTCACTTTTAAAAATATTTTAATTACAAAAAAAATTAAATTTTATATTTATAGAAATAATAAAAAAAGTCCTATCGAATGAACTCACAGAATCAATGAGTTGTGATTTCTTTTTCGATCATTAGTCTTTAATTTCAGTTTTCCATTTTGATTGTCGGTTTTAAAGCTGTGGTCGATCTTGAGTTGTTAGAGTATATTGTGGGTATTTATTTATTTATAGTATTTTTTATTGGGCTTTTGCCTTTTAGATAATTAAGGAGGGGCTTATCACAACTTAATCATCGTTTAAGTTTTGTTTTGTGTCTAATTCCTATTTAATTATGCTAAGTGTTGGTTGATTTCTCGACCAAGAGAAATATGAGTGTACAAAAATTTAGAAGGCCCAGAAATTAGATCGACAAGGTCTAAAAGGTGACAAAAAGGTTGAGAAAGTCAACAAAGCAAGATCAAGAAGGCAAGACTCACAAAACTAAACTTAAAAGTTGGACAGACAAAATTCATGGATGCATAATTTTCCTAACTAACAAAAATCATGAATTTAATTTGAATATGTCGATATAGTATATCTATTTTTTACATTAGTATAATTATGATTTAATTATTCGAATAGTACCTACTTTGATAGATGCGTGTTAATCTGGTACACTTTTTTAAAATGTGTTAATTGTATTTTACCTTTTGAAAAAGTGTCAATTACTAAATTGACATACCTCTATCAAAATAGATACCATCTGAGTAATTAAATTTATAATTATAGATTATTATCAACATGGTGATGAGATTATTAATTTCAAAGTCATGTTTAAAATATTTGTGGTTGATGATTTCAAAACCTTTATATTATATGAATATATAGAGAATATCTTTATTGACCAAAAAGTAAACGGTAACAATTGATTTTGTGTACAACAAATAGTATATATATTGTACTTTTTATTTATGCAAAATTTATTCTCACTTAAATTAATTATTAACTTTATATTAAATTTCATTAATATTTTTTAATCTACTAATCATGATACCCCTCAGAAGACTAGGGTAATCATTAGTTTGAATTCACCTAATTAATTAGAGAATTAAAGTTGGTTTTGGGGGTGTCGTCTGTCCTAATTAAAACTAACCCAAACTAAATTAATTAAAGTTAACAATAATTAGTTGGAGAGTATTACAAATTTGTGATTGATAAACTTAATGAAATCGAGTTAAATTAACGATATGAAAATTTTCTCTGACAAATTATTCCGCATAGAGTTTTAAGCTTATTGTTGAATGTTTACTGTTATTAATTGATAACATTATGTACGAATTTTTTGATAAATTATACTCGTTTCTCAAAATAATTAAAATTCTACATATTTAAATAACATGGAGTCCGTTGATCCAAATTGTTTTTGTATCATATTATTGGAATCGAATAAATATATTTTGAAAATTGAAACTGATTCAAACTAATAAAAGATAGTTGTTCCATTTTTGAAGTTTGACTTGCCATATATATACACGAACAGGGATTTAAAAAAACTGCAGAGGCACTGTTTCACTGCACCCACCAAATGTGAAACATAAAAGAAAATTTTGTTTTTGTGACTGAATTTTCTTAATCCATTCATGCACACTTGGCCACAGCACATACATTTTGAACAGAGACCACACTTCTGAATCATATTTTATCATATATATTCTTTTATAAACAACACATTTTATAGTAATCACCATGAACAAAGTTGGTTGTTCAGAAGCTGCTTTCTTTTGAATGCTTTCAGATGCCATTGTTTCCAATATTAAAATCATTATTATTTCTTTTCACAAGAATTCCCTGAAATTATGTCGTCAATGGAACAATTTAGACTTTCATTATTAAATTTACTACTTAATAAAAATATTAAATATCTTTTGAATATGAGAAAAACATCACGTATCAATCATTTTTAAAAACCTTTAAATTAAACGAGTTTAATTTAACCTATAAATCATGATTATAAATATAATCATTAAATGATTCACACCTTCATCGATATAATTAAAAAATAATTTTAAAAAATTATATCATTAATTAAAATAAAATAGCTAATGAGGTGTTTATTTATGCAACCAAAAAGGAAAAAAAAAGCATCTGTTTTATGAGGATTTTAAACTTAAGACTTTAGATTCATGAATTCTACTTATAATAAAATTAAAATTTTTATTTGATTATTTTGTTGTAGTTGATACTCTAATCTGTTCTCAGTTTCAAAATATCAAATCACGTTTGTTTGTTTGAAGTGAAAATGTCCGCGTCGTCGAAATTGACGTCAGCAATTACTTGAGCAGTATGGGCATAGTTGTCTTTTCAAAAAGTCAAAAGCCGGTTCAGTACAAAAAATAGTCAAAGAAACGAAGTCCTCGAGTTTCAGACTTTTAAGTCGCATTTGTATTAATGAAAAATTGTAAATATTATTTTTGTTTTTACCTTTTTTTCCTCTCTTCTTTTTTATCCGAATCCAACTAGAAAAACAAAATATAAAAATTCAATTCAGATTCTAACTTTCATTACAAGAAAAAATTAGTTATGCACGAGAAATGTTAATTTGGTCAAACATCATATTTTGCAAATGTTTCAAGGATGTGTTTGGACCTCAACTTAAAGTCTTTGGAAAATGATTTCTTTTCATTGGATAATATATTTCAAGTTTGTATTTTTTTTTCATTTTTATTCTGTCAAATATTATTAATTTTACGCCATTGTATACGACATATGAAATAATCAAGTACAGGATATTTTCTAGAATTAGATTGGTGAGTCGTATAAGTTCAACAAATTGTGGTTTATGCTTTTTGAATGTTTGACCACCTTATTAAAAAAGCAGTGAAACATATGGTCAATACTATCCTGTTAATATTTATTTTCAAAAAAATAAAAATATATGTATCTCGTTGCTTTCTTTAAATTCAACGTTGTTTTCTTTTTCATGAGTGTGTTACCACATTGTGATAGCAGCATGACAAAGCAATATACACGTGGAAAAGCAACTTACCCCATTCATTCTCTTAAATTCCCATTTTTTTTTTGTGTGGCACACCAAATCAGTGTATGTCAACGCACGCAGTCCATCTTCAACCTTTACACAATCAAAATCAGATTAAGAAAATATTTTTTTACATTAGATATACTTTGACAACTCATTTTTTAAAATTATTTTTGTTATTAAAAAAAATCAACTTTTATATTTATTAACAAAATAAAATAATAAATATAAAATGGGTATAAAAATTTATTCCATATCAAACTAATAGTACCCATAAAATTATTCAGGTTAAATATGTTTTTATTCTTTAACTTTTAGTGAATTTTGAAATTAGTTCATTTCAAAATTTTGAATCAATTTAGTCATTCATCTTTCGAAATACGTGAATCTAGTCATTTTAATCAAAAATTTTGTTAGATTTATTTAATGTTTCATATGTATTTCAAAATTGTATTTGAGTTATTTATACTATTTGACACATTTTTGCTTTAATGTTAGTCAAATATTATTATGAAACACGCTTGAAATGTCAAATAAATTTAGCAAAATTTGATTAAAATGACTAAATCCACATATTTTGAAAAATGACTAAATTGGTCTAAAACTTTAAAATAGACTAATTTTAAAATTCACCGAAAATTAAGGAATAAAAACACATTTAACCAAATTATTCATATTATATATATATATATATATTATTGATTGTACTTTTTGGTTAATGAATTTGACTTTTGAGTTATAAATGTAGCAATAAAAACGTGGTGTTCCTATCCTCTTATATTTTATATTAAATTTCAGGAGTTTCAAAGAATAATCAACGGACAAAGTTGCAGTTCTTGTTGTAGGGTAGCTAGCTCACTATCCACGACCTCTCAACACGCGGTTTTCGATTCATGAGCACACATTCTTTGGGAAATACCCAAAAGAGACAAACCCTTATGCCAATGTCGCAACGAAATATTTCAAAATAAAAGGGCATTTGTGTCATTTTCTCTTCAAAGTACGACCAGTCGCCACCTAGTCTTAGATCTGTTACTATTAAAGTACACACTTTTTCTTAAATTTCAACCACTGATTGCTACTAATATAAGAAAGCCCTCGTAATTAGTTTATTTAAATCAGTCAAATTCCTTGACTTTTTTTTTTTTTTTTTTTTTTTTTTGAAATGTTTTTTTTTTTTTTGCAGTGTTTTTTCTTAGTATTATAGAAGGTAATAAAAGTTATTTATTTCTCCCTTTAATAATTTACTCAATAATAAGTTAGTTGATTTTTTTTTCATTAACCAAATTATTTCTCTCTATATGTTTTAGGTTCATACACTTCAAATTTTGACTAAACTTAACTTCACAGGATTTTTCCAGAGAATAAAAATGACGAGACGTTCATTACCGGTCGAGAATGATTTGGGAGAAGTTATAGGTCAAGATATTCTACCAATATTCATAATAGCTAGATATTTATTTATATTTTCACTTTTGTTAGTGTTAATCATCTATAAATGGCGAAGAAGACATTTTTCAATGTATGAAAACATTGAAATTTTTTTGTTAGAAAACAACATAAATCCCATTAGATATGAGTATCGAGCGGTGAAGAAAATGACTAAAGGTTTCAAAGTGAAGTTAGGAGAAGGAGGTTTTGGTTGTGTGTACAAAGGAAAGCTTCGAAGTGGGTTAGATGTTGCAGTAAAGATGTTGAGCAAATCCAAAGATAATGGACAAGAATTTGTAAATGAAGTAACTACAATTGGAAGAATACATCATGTGAATGTAGTAAGTCTTATTGAATATTGTGTGGAAGGAAAAAAATGTGGTTTAATTTATGAATACATGTCTAAGGGGTCATTGGATCAATATATTTTCTCTAAAGAAGGAAGTGTTTCTCTAAGTTATGAAAAGATATATGAAATATCTCTTGGGATTGCTCATGGGATATTATATCTACATCGAGGTTGTGATGTGCAAATTTTACATTTCGACATCAAGCCTCATAATATTCTTTTAGATGATAACTTTACTCCAAAGGTTTCAGATTTTGGACTTGCAAAGTTGTATCCTACAAAAGATGGATCCATTATTTTAACTGCAATAAGAGGAACATTGGGTTACATGGCTCCAGAATTATTCTACAAAAATGTAGGTGGAGTTTCTTATAAAGTTGATGTCTATAGTTTTGGAATGCTTTTGATGGAAATGACAAGTAGGAGGAAAAACTCAAATCCTCTTGCACAACATTCAAGTCAACATTATTTTCCTTTTTCCGATTCATGATCAATTTAAAGAAGAAAAAAATATTTACATGAAAGATGCTTCAGAAATGGATAAGATTCTCATGAAAAAAATGTTCATAATTGCACTTTGGTGTATACAATTCAAACCAAGTGACCGTCCATCAATGAACAAGGTTGTAGAGATGCTTGAAGCAAAAGTTGAAACTGAAATTCCTCCAAAACCTTCATTTTATCTTCATGAAATATTAGAACATGGTGGTGCAATCTACTCTGATGAAACACCATGGAGTGATTCAATTAGGTCTAATGTGAATGTCGATACAAATATGCCTAATCAGAAATTTTTGGAATAGTTCATTTTGTAGAAGTTAATTATTACAATGGGAAAATGTAATTTAAAATTAAAGCTTATGCCTTATATATTGCTAGTTTATATTATGCGCGTGATTTTCTATAACTTTTTATTGGTGTCGATGTGCTTTTCTATATTTTTAGTTTTAATTCATACTCTTATATTTAAAAATTAAATTTAATATTTCAAAGCTTTTGAAGAGATTTTAAAGAATAATTTTCTAGACAATTTAAAATTAATTTTGTTAATAATTTAAATATAGGGTTAAATATGTTTGGTCCCTTAACTTTAAGTGGAAATTAGAATTAGTTCCTCATTAAAACTTAAGATCAATTTAGTCTCTTGACTTTACCAATGCATAAATTTAGTCATTTTAACCAAATTTTGTTAAGTTTATTTGATTTTTAGAACGTATTTCATGATAATATTTGAATTGTTTACACAATTTGACGCATTTATAAAAACAAGAAACTAAATTGGTCTAAACTTTTTAATAGAAACTAATTCCAATTTTCACTAAAAGTTAAGAAAGAAAAACATATTTAACCCTTTAAACATATTAGTTATTAAAAGTTATCATGAAACAATTCACTTATTTATTAAATAAATTTCTTACATATAATAAAAGATTAATATAAACTCATTTTTCATTATTTGGGGATAAGGTTCTCGTGGGATATGTACGTGGAAAGATGTATGAGAAAGGGGGAAAACATGAAATGACGTGCAAAGAGGAGGGGAAGGTTGGTGTGGCCTACTATGTAGTGAAAGGGGGTGGGTGGGTGTGTCTAGAAGATGAGATTGGTGAGTTATGGTGACAAATCTGATGTTGACCACAACAAAAATACTAAAACTTGATCATATTATCATTTTAAACAAGTGTTGAAATTTTTGTTTCTAAAGCTCTAATGTAATATTGATCAATCATGTGATTTTTCTTCTTCTAATTTATTAAAATAGATAAACTTTTGAAAAACTATAAGAACGAGGAAGTTATGGTTTATGGTTAGAATTTACGTACTTTTTTTCTTCTTCTGTGAAGTCATACATTTTTGTTGATTTTCACTTTTACAATGGATAAGAGACAAATAAAATTAAAATTCTTGATTAGAATATTTTTATTCACCAACATCTTTAAATAAATATAATTGTTTTCCACTACTAATATGTTTATAGAACTTTTGAGATCAAGATTTTTTATTAGTTAAATTATAAGTTTGTATGATGGTACAAAATATTGTATACTTAGAAGTTTCTTAATTTAGTCTTATTTACAGGTGTAAAATGTTATTTCTGTTCACAAAAACTATATGAATAAAAATCATAGAATGAATTCTATTTTTCAATTTGGCATTGAGTTGAGGGAGGAAAAGGACCAACTTGGTGTCTTGATTAGAATCAATCTTGTGTGTTTCTCATTTGAAGAGAGGTTA
>Ga0214544_1002423_pt1 | contig 39176 bp, 24 predicted proteins | sample CNSS3metaG_FD_160074 | JGI IMG/M metagenome (GOLD analysis project Ga0214544, IMG submission 160074) | Root nodule microbial communities from cowpea collected in UCLA plant growth center, Los Angeles, California, USA - CNSS3 | ecosystem: Host-associated > Plants > Roots > Nodule | place: USA...
ATAACCATACTCCTAATATTGAATATTTGATAATATTATGTTTCCTTTACCATAATTTTTTATTATTTTATAAAAATTAATTAAAATTAATATTAAAGTAGTAAGAAAACGGGTACGGGTATGGGTACAAGATTATACCCATTACCCGGTGGGGATGGGATAAAAGTTTGATACCCGTTGGGTTTGGGTATGGGGATGAACTTTTTTTACGGGAATGGGTATGGGATAGTGAAACCCGTCCCCGTCCCGCCCCGTTGCCATCCCTAGCTTAGACTAGAGCAAATCCCAAACAAAGCGTTAAAATTAGTCGTGTATATATTAGGCCATTTCACATGAAAGTGAGGAGCGACGGGAGTGAACAACTAGGGCGATTGTCTTTCACGAATTTGTCTTTCAAAATTGTATTATGGATTGTATAATCTAAAATGTAATTTTGCATTACAGATTATATAATCTGACATGTAATTTGTGTTTCGAATTGTCTTCCAAATTTGTATTACGGATTGTATAATTCAAAATGTAATTTTCTATTACAAATTGTATAATCTAGAATGTAATTTGCATTACAGATTGTCTACCAAATAATTTTTATGAATTGAAAAATCCAAAATATAAATTTTTATTAGAGATTATACAATTTGAAATATCTACATATTGTACGATCCAAAACTATAATTAAACAATAATTAGAATTTTAAAAAATATGGAGTGCATGAAAAAAACATCGGGTGCAGTAAGAAATTCCCATATAACTCCCACTGAATAATGTACATTTAACGATTGACGATCTCCACTATATGCACTCACTTGCACTAGTCAAACACAATCATTTAGATAATCCACTTAATTTAGATGATCTTAATGAAGATAAACACATCTCAATGTTTGTAGTTTTGAGCTCATAATTGCTCTTTGTTCGGAGATAAAGTTTTAATACTTTATAGGTTAGTCGTCTAATCAATACCCTTAGTAAAATTTGTACTTGACCTACTAATAAACTTAGACTTAGCTTTATATACAATAACATTTTATATCTTTCAGTTTATCATCTCTTTCCCATCTTGTATACAAATATATATATATATATATATATATATATATATATATATATATATATATATATATATATATTAAAATGTGAAGAGGTGTAATATGAAATTAAATTAAAATAAACAAGCTAAGTAAACTCACGAGCATTAATGCACATAAGATATTCTATAACTAACACATTTTTGTAACTTCATTTTAAATATACCTTAAAGTTAAGTAAACTTCATGCATTTTTGTATATTTTCTATGAAGATGGAAGAAAGTACGGAGATGGTAAAAGAAATACCTCGCGTTTTTTTTTATTCTTCTGTCTGGCTAACAATTATCCAAGTTTCCTGATTAAGTTGTATTTTTGTGTTTTACTGAATTGACAATCAAAAGTTGCTCAGTTACTCCAATATCAACCCTAAAATTTCTACGAACTAAAACCGAATCTGAAACAGACAACTCAACAGAGCAGCATATATTCAATTTGTTTATAGTGATTGTATAATAAATAAATGTTGATGGTATCTGCGATAATCTGAACCGAAATGTTTTGGCACTAAAAGGTATTACTTTTTCGCAAAACTGTTGAAGAATTCCAAGAAGCTGTTTATCTATTCCCTTGTGATGATGCCAAGTAGAGAGAGACTGCGATTTTGTTGCTTGTTGATTGTCCACAACAAGGCATGAAATTGGACACAACAGGCCTTAATCGATAGCTGAAACGTTCTATTGTGACAATAATAGAACGTTATTTCAGTAATTCAAGTCGTTTTTTTGTTAAATTGATCTTCTCTTCTGCTTCTGTGGCTTTTTCTTGCACCCCGCGGACCACAGCTTCCGGTGCTTTCTCTACAAACTGTAGCAAGTCACAGCAATAAGAAATTTGGCAAACACTGTTGTATTTTTGTGCATACAAGTTAGAATAATTTTATAAAAGCACTAGTACTAGAGGAAACTAGAAAGCCGTTAAACAAAAATATTACCAGGCAATACTCAGCAACTTCAGTAGTTTATTTTAATTAATACTGAAAAAGTCATCCTTATACTGTATTGTATTTCTCAATGTGAGATTTGGATACTTCAAAATACTCCAAGTTGTTTTCGGATATCCAAACACTTCATCTTAGATTTTATATTATCTTAAAAAATAGTGTTAAAAAAATATGGAACACTCACAAAATACTGTTAAAAAATTTGGAACACTACTTTGCTACCTTTGGTCACTTTGTTTAGAATCATTTCGTATCTATCTATATTATCTGATTTTGATACTTTAGCAGCATAAATAAGTCATGGAACAAGGGTTTGTGCACATTAAAATAATGAGGGTAAGAAATATATCGTTTCATACTTGAGGAGAATTGAGTTTAGATTTTAATGCATCATACTCCTTCTGCATCTTGGAAAGACGCTTTGAAAGTCGTTCAATTTCTGCAGAAATATCAACCATATCGGCCAGAGGGAGATAAGCCTCCAGTCCCTCTCCAGCCACGAGATGAACTGACTGATCTGCATTTCCTGAAGTATATTACGTGACATTGTTTCAGCCACCAGTATTTATTTAGAGCCAATAAACAATTGACATAAGAAAAATGATACAAATTTAATTTTCAACCATGGAGTGCAAAAAGTTCAGTAGAAATCATGCCTGGAGAAGAATCTGTGAATTCAAGATTTTGTAAATCCAGCCGAGAGAGAAGAGCTAGAACCTCTCGTTCTTCCTGATGAAAAATAAGATACACCAAAACATTACTTTGTATATATCTCAAGAACAAGAGCAGAGGGAAAATCTATTAACTGCATCAAGATTACAGTTCCCGTGTTGCCCAGAAATAAAATGATTCCTCCAAATATGGGGCAGGTTAATTTTTAAGAAGGTAGACGGAAAGAAGAAAAGGTAAAGAGGAAATGGTTAGGAACCAAGAATTGGAAAGAGTTAGAAAATAAAGAATTTTATTGGATAGAATGAAAAAGAAAAGAAAAATAGAACACTCTCTCCTCTAAGGATTTCCTCTTCACTTCGCAAAGAGCTAATGCTCAATCTTTAAAATGAACACCCCCTCACCAATCCTTATTTCCAATTATCAGGGAACAATAACGTGTAATAGGAAAATATTATGTTAGGAAACTAAAGGTGTATGTTAGAAGGAAAAATATAGACAGTTAGTTGGTCGGGGGTGTAGGCAGTTAGTGGTTTGGTGGGAGATGTGAGTCTTTGTTTTTAGGAGGACTACATAAATAAGAAGGAGTTTCTGTTTGGAGGGAGGAGGTGTTTTTCTGTTTGATTTGTGTAAACAGGAGTCAGAAAGTCCTGAGAGGGAACATAGTTTCCCTGAACGTGTTCAGTGTTTGGAGAAATAATACAAGAGGTTTGTGTTTGTGTTCTTCGTGTGTTGATTGTGTTCTGTACGCGATCAAGTTTGTATCATCAAGAAACCTAACATATTACTTTTTCTTTAATCCTAGATTATTCGCTTGTTTGTTGTGCCAGCTGTCCTTTTTGTTAGTTTGTTATATGTATGGGCACACTTGTATCCAAAATGCATCTTATATAAAATGCTCCATTTCCTCACTGTTTTCAGTGGGTTGAAATAATGAGAACCTCTTCCACATTTTTAATCTTTTTTTCTAAGACCTATTTATGCCTAACACCATAAGTATCTAATTAACTCATTAATATTCTAACTATACCTGATTTCTCCTACCCCCATATATCATAACAAAATCTAAATCAAAAGCATACTTACGATTTACATATTAAAATAAAGAAAAGAATCACATGATGATAAATAAAATTGCAATTCGTATTCATTTTCTTAAATATTGTAGGTAGAGAAATGAGGAGTAACCACACTTACAGCAATATAGTCTATAACTTCTTTGTTTGCAACCACAGATGCTGATATACGTTTTGCTGGCTCAACAAAATATTCTGCTCGAGCATTCCTGATAGCTCTAACCTAGAAAACGAAAAAAAGAAAATAACAATAAAAAGACATAAACTAACCAATAGTATGATTATGTAAATGAATCATGTTCCAAAGAAATATTGGAAAGGTTAAGAGAAGAAAATAAAGATATAAACTAACCAAAGCCTGCAAATTTTCAAACTTTTTTACAGAGCCAATGTTCCTTGGAAGTTGAGTCTCGGGCCAAGGTGATACAATAAGAGCATGTTTCCGGTTTGGGAGTGCCTATTGGCAAAAGAAAAAAATATATATCATAGCATTTCCATCTTATAGTTAAAGAAATATTGAGATAGAATACTGCTGAATTTAAAGGCAGGTATACAAAGAGAGAAAATAGGGAGATTGGCTGGAATTGATCGAGTAGAAATGACTTTCCTTCTTATGCAGAGTCTCCATATAGGCAAAGAGTTAGTGTGTACCGCTTCCTAGAAACAATATGCATTTAACATACGAAACACAAACTCCATGGATATTATCACAAGTGTGTTATCTTTGTTTATTAATCAAAAGTAGAGATAATTAGGGACCTAAATTCTAGCAAAACGAACTTTTACAAAGGATGCAAATTACTAAATATCAGTGTTGTAAATAGCATATTACTAAGATAAAATTATTCTCAACATCTCCATTGTAATTAGGAAAGTATCTTCAAAATCTTCCTATTCATTTCAACATATTTTATTTCCTCATGTTAAAGGATTTGATAATTACTATTAGATACATTTTGTATTTGTGGTGTGCAAAAGCAAGATGTTTGATGAAGAATACTGAAACTCTGGGAAGAGAAATATTTACGAGCATTGTAAAAAGCATGGTTTGAGAAATTTACAAAAGCAATGGTTACCTTAGGACATAGGCAAAACCAAGGAGATCATACTTTATTCATAGAGAACTTTGTTATAGGTAAACTTACATTATTGTTGGTCCATGTAGATGACATGATTATTGTAGATGATGAAACATAGAAATTAATTTTTAAATGAATTGGCAGCCCAATTTAAAATGAAAATTATGGGAAAACATACATATTTCCTTGGAATAGAGGTGCTTATTCAGAAAAGGAGATTTTCATTTTCCGAAGAAAATATATACTTGATTTCCTTAAAGAAATTGGTGAGCTGGGATGAAAAATGTCATGAGTTCCTATTGAATAAAATCATAGAATTGGAAGGGAAGAGAACTCTCCTATAAAAAAAATATTAAGGATTGCTAGGAAAACTTATTTATCAAATACGAGACTAGACATTGCTTATGCAGTCAGCATGGTAAGCTAGGTGCATGATGCAAGAAAAAGACAGCCAAGCAATGGGCAAAATTCTTCAATACTTGAAGTCAAACCCAGGAAATGGGCTATTTTCAAGAAAGAAGACCCTTTGACCTTTAAGATATATACTAATGCAGGCTATGTAGGTTTTGCCATTGACAAAATCTACTTCTGAGTACTTCATGTTTCTTGGAGGATGTCTAGTGACTTGGAGAACCAAACAATAGGATAGAGTATCTCGTTGTGGTACAGAAGTTCAATTTTGAGCCCTTGCTCAAGATGTGTGTGTAGGACTCTCGATGAATACTTGATGACCTTAAAATAAAGGTCGACATCCTCATGTAATAACAAGTCTGCCATTAGCATGATAGAATCTGTTGAATATTGAGAAAAACTCTAGAGTTAATTTCCCTTGTGTCTTAAATACTCATAGGGTGTATTTATAATAAAGAGTAATACAAGTATATAAGGTAACCAAACATAAATGTGGTAAATAAAAGATATTGTAATAAACAATATCAACAATATCTACTAATATCAAACAATGTCTATTTTCCATAATAAACAATAGATGCTATGTTTCCCTAATTAACACGATCTATGATAGACCCTGCATAATCCGTATTAATATATACTTCCATTTTTAATTTTTCATTTCTCTTTGTTAAGATATCTTTAATATCTTATTTTCTGTTTCTATTGTTATTATTCTTCATATGTATTTTGGGCTTAGCCCATATGTTCTTTATTATAATTACAACCCCTATGTGTATTTTCTACACAAGGGAGATTAATCTCAATCCCTATTATCCCTATATTCAATACTCTTAAACAGTAATCCCCTTCCTGAACTTTTCTTCAATTATTGAAGGATCTTGTTTACAGCCTATAAATGTCTCTCCCCTGGATCATGCATGCACGAACTTATAACACTCATAGCATAGGCTATGTCTGGTCTGGTGTGAACTAAGTAGATGAGTTTCCCAACAAGTCTTTGATATTGGCCTTTATTTATTGTAGGACTACCTTCATCACTCCCAATTCTATGGTTTTGTTCTATAGGAACTCCAGTAGTCTTGCAATTAATCATACCTATTTCTTTGAGAAGATCAATAACATACTTTCGTTGGGAGATAAATATCCCTTTCTTCAAGTAAGCTACTTCTATCCCAAGAAAGTACTTCAATTTTCCAAACATAAATATGGTAAATACAAGATATTGCAATAAACAATATCAACAATATCTACCAATATCAAACAATGTCTATTTTCCCTAATAAACAGTAGATGCTATGTTTCCCTAATTAACACGAAATCACTAACAGAATCCAATATATTGAAATTGACAGGAACTTCATTAAAGATAGTCCTGACAAGGGGTTTAGTGGTTATATCCCATGTCCTTACAGGGCTTGAAATAGCAAACATTTTCACTAAGGGGCAAACTCCAAGATCTTCTTGTAGGCAAGTTAAGAATAATTGATTTTCATTTACCAACTTGAGGGAGAGTGTTGTAAATAACAAATTGTTTGGATAAAAATATTTTCATTATCTCCATAATAGTTAGGGAAAAATATCTTCAAAATTTTTTTATTCATTTTAGCATATTGTTATTTCCGTTAAAGGATTTGATTATTACAAATAGAGATGATAGCAATGTAATTGTTGTAATTATTATCAATAAAAAAATATTATTGTTTTTAATAGTTCAAATATTAGTATATACAGTTAGTTTCTTTCTTGTTTGTAAAGGATGGGGTAGACGAGTTGAATGGAGTATCAAACAATCAGTGGAAATAAAACAGATGCTGAAAAAGGTGCAAGATTGTAAAAAGCAGCTCTGAAAAAAAATCACAGATTTAGAGGAAGTGTGTTGAACTGGCTTATTAGCATATACGGTATTTCTATACATCAAAGAAACATGCATCTACAGTTTACAAGACAGAATTTTACTATTCGTATGAGATAAGTATCCAACATCCAAGTACTTGAAGAAACAACCCTAAAAAAATTGCTATTAAAGGGGAAGCTAAAAACCCCAATTGTGATTCTGAGAAGCCTAATCTTCTTCAGATTCAATTCATGCATATTTGTTTATTTAGGAGACAACATAGTTTGACTGAATAGACAACATAGTTTAACTGAATGGCAAAGACTTGAAAACATCATCAGAGATATGTTTAATAATAAGTCCCATCAACCTTAAAGCAAGAAATTGTAGAAACATACAAAAGCATCACCATAACTTTGTTTTTTGTGCTGCATTATATATAGAGTGCATCAAATTTACCTGCCACAGCTCCTCGGTTACAAATGGCATGAAAGGATGCAGAACTTTGAGTATGTTCTCGAAAGTATATAACAGAACAGCCTGTGCCACCGAAGCAACAGAGTTGCCTCCAACTCCAGAGTGGTAAAGACGCCCTTTACTAGCCTCAATGTACCTAAAAGATCAGAGAACATTACTCAAAACCAACGCAAAGACCCACAAAGATCACCAATAGAAACACAAACACATAGTACAACTAGTATAAAAGCAACATACCAATCAGCAAAATCAGCCCAAAAGAAGTCATATATTTCTCGTCCTACTTCTCCAAAGTAAAATTTGTCATAGCTTGCACTGACAGATTCAATGAGCAAATGAAGTTTTGACACCTAAAAAAATGAATCAATATTATCACAGCCAAGCAACATTATCAACATATAAAATTAAAAACAAAAACTCCTTACCACCCAACACTCAGGTAAAGGAAGATTAACCACAGTGCCTTCACTGTCAAACTGGACACAAAAAAAGTCTTAGTAAGACAATATGTTGAGTGTTAAGCAAACATCCGCCAAGCCAGAAGTAACTGCAGGACGAATATTAACTAATCATCCTGCATTAAAATGATAAATGTCACAATAAATTGATCATACTAACTTTCCTAGTTTATTATTTGCTTCACTTTCACATGTCTGTAGAGTTAATACTAATATTCATATTGAGAGTCCACGAAGATTTGATGGAATTTGACAAAGATTTATTTTGATTTGATTTAGTATTATTCTTACAATATTTTCATTTAATGTTCGATTGTATCATAATCAAGGGATTCTCTCCTTCTGTTTATATAAATAATGGGCATGAAGACAACTTTTATTCTAGCTTTTAAGCAACAAGTATAATTCTTAAACTACTAATATTCATATTGAGAGTCTTTGAAGATTTGAGGGAATTTGACAAAGATTTATTTTGATTTCATTTAGTACTATTCTTACAATATTACCCTTTTTATCTTTTCATTTAATGTTCGATTGTATAATAATCAAGGGATTCTCTCCTTCTGTTTATATAAATAATGGGCATGAAGACAACTTTTATTCTAGCTTTTAAGTAACAAGTATAATTCTTAAGTTAGCAACACAAAACTTGTGCCATATCATAAGGGAAGCCCATCCTTTATCCAGGAATACTAAACTCTCGCGAAAAAGCCAAATTACCTTACCATAACTAGACTTCACATATCATTTGCATTATGCGTCATGAGGAAATTCCTTGATCCTTAATGCAAATGTAATTGTGGTACTTTGGTTGAATCCTGAGGTATATAAAAGTGTCTTCTGATAGTAAAACCATGACAGGTGGGATGAGGTTTGATGGAAATTTGTTGAGAGTTTTGTTATATTTGATTTAATATTACTCTTACATTATTATTGCTTTTATCTTTTCATTTAACTTTAGATTACATCATCCCAATAATCAAGAGATTGATGTGAATCCAGAGGGGTGGGTTCATTTTACGGATCTATGTAGGTTGGAATGCTAATAAACAAGAAATTTGAAACATTATTTAAAATGAGAAATGGGAAATAGATAAGAAATGGGGTGGAATGATAGACGTCACACTTCCAAGGATGGAAGATAAGCCTAAGAGTTTAAACACACAAAGGGATGAAGGACCTTTGATAAAACTCAAGGATTTTTGAATCACTCAAGAACATAGGAGAATCACTCTCACTAAGATAAAAGAGATCAATTTTATTATTTCTAAATAAAACTCAACTTTTCTCATTGATAAATGTTGAAAGTCCCACGTCGATTAGAGATAAGGCAATTTCATAGTATATAACTAGGGTGCAAATCTCAACTTACAAGCTAGTTTTATGGAGTTCAGTTAAGCTTAAAGTCCACTTTTTGACATGGTATCAGAGCCATTGTTTAAAAAGCCTATCCTAGAGAGATTTATTGGACATTCTGTTCCACATGCTATCGGACCGCTAACGGACCACACTAATTTCTATTTCTACGCACGAGATGCATATACCTCGACGTGAGGGAGATGTGTTAGAACTCCCACATCGACTAGAGATAAAACAATTTAAGTGGGGTGCAAACCTCACCTTACAAGCCGGTTTTGTGGGGTTGAGTTAGGCTTAAAGTTCACTTCTTAACAATAAAAATGGTTCAGCTTATATACAAGCTTTAGCCATCAGAATTACAAAAGATCAAATGCAATTAAAATCCACTTAAGCTAATAATGATCCCACTACTTAATAGTTGATTGTAACTGTAAATGTAGCAACCAAAAGTCACCTAAAAGCAATAGCATTCAACCCACCACTTATAGCTAGTCGTTCACATGGTTGGTATTGTAACATCTCATTCCCACAATTATTTGAAACAAAAATAAAAATAAAATAAACTAAAATAGTGCAGCCATAAACATGCTTGTTGGCCGATCTAAATCTGCAAGTGACCCATTTTCTTGAGTTGAAATTATGACAATTGGGCTTCAATAAAAACCATGTCACCTTTTTTCTTCTACCCGATGGGATTCACATCAAATGACATTCCACTCGATTGGATTCACTTCCAAGGTAACATTCCTTTTTTATTCAAGTTCTTGAAAATTTTTCTCTCCCTTTGTATTGATTCACAACTTATGATTTATATAAGTGAAGGATCTGATGATTGTTTTCCCAAAAGCTTTTCAACAACCCTATCTATTCCTAATTATGCATTTCATGATTTTAAAAAGATATATACCATTTGTTGGAAAATGTAAGGAAATAAAAAATCATTTTATTAATAACTGTTAGATATTGTTTAGATATTTTTTGATATTGTTAAGATATTGTTTAGATATTGTTTGATATTGTTAAGATATTGTTAGATATTGTTAATCATAATATCAAACAATATCTTCTATTTACTGTATTTATTTTTAGTTACTCTTTTTAGTTATACCTCTCTCTATTATAAATAGATTACCCTATGTGTGGTTTATACACAAGGGAGATTAATCTCAATCCCAATTTTCTCTATATTCAACATGGTATCAAGAGCTTTAGACGATCCATGATTTAGAAGGGATCCTTGCAGTAGTTCCTCTTTCCTAAACCCTTAGCCTTTAGCCCTAAGTCCTAAGCCTCTTTCACAATTTTTTTCAGGTTTCACCTGATTGCAACTTTGTTTTCTGCTTTGAGGCATGACTTCTTCCACTTCTTCCGCTTCTTCTACTACTTCCACTTTTGCAAGTGCTACATCTGATCCTTCCGTCTACACTAACTATGTTAATGTGCACTTATCCATTGACAACTTAACTAGCCCTAATTATGCCACATGGTCATTAGAAGTTAGATTATGGCTTAAGAGTCAGAGGTATCTTTGATCATCTTGCCCCAAAAGCACCTTCTCTCATTCTTGTTGAGCATGTCTGTTGGGACACAATTGATGCTCAATTATGTGTGGTTCTCAAGGATACTCCTACTCCTTCGCTAAAGCAGATTTTTTGTTCCTACGAAACGTATGCTCAAATCTAGGAGCATGCCAAGTTATTATACACCAATGATACTCAACGTCTCTATGGTGTCTGTTCTCAATTTGCAAATCTTATTTGCCTCTAAACATCAAGCCTCTATGGTTGATTATATGTGCAAAATTCATGCTCTTTTTCATGAGTTCAATGAGTTATTGCCTCCTTTCCCCGACCCTGCCACAGAGATCGCACAACGACCAAAGTTCTTCATGCTAGGGGCATTATACGGACTTGTTGATAAATATTCACATATTCGTGATCAGATTTTGGGTTCCCCAGTTGTCCCCACCTTGACATCGACCTGCTCTACTCTATTGCGTGTACCAGAAAAACCCAACACTGATACACCTACTTTTGTTGATAATTCTTCTGCATTGGCATCTCAACGGACTCGCCCTCGCAAACAGGGAAAAGGGCGTCCTAAGTGTGAACATTGTGGCAAGCTAGGTCACAAGATTGACTATTGTTATGCATTACATGAGTGTGAACATTGTGGCAAGCCAAGTCACAAGATTGACAAGTGTTATGCATTACATGGTCTTCCTCCTCGATCTGCTGCAGTTGTTCAGAACGATCTTTCCACACCTCAGTCTTCTGGGGATCCTCTTTTTGTTTCATCCGATACACCTGCTATGTTCAACAAATTTCTCAAATGGTATAAGGATCAACAGTCTTCTAGTTCCACTACGTCTATTGCACACACAGGCACATCTTTTGCTAGTTTGACCCAATCTTCTTCTCATGGTTCTTGGGTTTTTGATTCAGGAGCCACTGATAATATTACTGGTAACAAATCTTTGTTCTCTTCTTTATCCTTTCCTAATCCTTTACCTTTTGTTACATTGGCTGATGGCTCTAGAGTATCATCTCATGGTGTTGGCACTGTTAAACTTTTTCCTTCTTTAACCATTAATAATGTTTTTTATGTCCCTAGGTTACCTTTTAACTTGTTATCCATTAGTCGTCTAACTCGTTCTCTTGATTGTGTTGTTTCTTTTACCAACAATATTCACGTTGAATGTTGCGTATCTGAGGTCTCTAATTTAATTCTTAGTTTTAGGTAGGAAGAGGCTAACTTTTGTTACAATGTCCAACATGTGCTACAGTTTGATGCAACTAGTTGATTTTACATTCATTTTTCTCCTTTTTTTGTGCTTTGTACTATTCCTTTCCCTTTGTAACTTTCTCTCCATCTTAATTAATTTCTTCTTTTATCTAAAGAGAAAAAAGTTGAACATAAGATTTTTATAGAAAGTGACGAAATAAGAAAGAGGGGATTTACAAAGTGCTAACTGGGATGTCATCCTTTTAAACCTGTACAAGTCATTAAAAATAGGGGAGAGGGTTAGCTATCCAATCCTTTGATGCTAAGACTGTCCCTACCTTATAAGACAATATTTTTTCCCAAGCAGAAGTATCATTCTCATTAGGCAGGTTCTGCAATATAAATTTGCCAGCATTCCACAATTTGTTTGTGAAGGCTTTGTTGGAGGTCAGCCGCTCAGTCGACAAATTAAGGTCCTGGAAGAGAAAAATAGCATGCCATCTGCATCTAAGATAATCAATTTTTTCATGGAATAAACAACGGTCTACAATTAGAATACAGCAAAACAAACCTGGCCAGCTGTGCCTAAAGCTAGTGTGAAACGTAAAGCATCTGTCCCAAACTCTTTGATAGTGTCAAGGGGATCTACTACATTTCCCAATGTTTTAGACATTTTTCTCCCCTGAAAATAATACAATTGTTACATAATCAGTTTACAGACATGCATAGGTTAAACCTTAAAGTTCATAAGTTTAAAACCCAGCCATGTTTACAAAATGATTTTGTAGAAAATATTTAAAAAACCTAACAATTACATAACTAAGTGTGTCACTATTCATGCTCTTTGACAAAAAAATAATTTTAGTGTTTTATGTTTTATAAAATCAATTTGTAATTTTTCATACACTTAGAATTTCTACCAAAAGCATGTGCTCAATTTATATATTAAAATAATACATAGATATGATGATACCCAATTAAGAAAGTTAGTATACTTTGGGTTTCCTTATTTTACTTCTCTCAGATTTAGAAAGAATAATGTTATGAAGTGGATTTATCTCAATCTTACAAGACTGGCTTGTAAGGTGATGTTTGCACTTATTTATATACTATAAATTGGTCTTATCTCTAGTCGATATGGGACTTCTAACAAATAATTTATTTCTTCTATATTTCAATAACTAGGTCACTAGACGTATAAATACATGAGCCTATTGTTTATTTAAGAAATATAGAGAGCTAATTCTAAGGAAACAAATCCTTGTAATTATGGGATTGTTTTTAAATACACTATCGTAGTTCTTATATCAAGACAATCCTGTAACAAAGATTACAATTATAGCAAGGGTAAAATAAAAAGCTTCCTAAAATACATAATGAGCAGCATCATTTTGACAATCCCCCTCAAGATAGTGAGTAAGTATTCTTCATTCCCAACTTAAATATAATTCTTTCAAAGTTAATGCAGTTCAACCCTTTGGTGAGTATATATGCAAGTTGAGTTTGACTAGACACATATGGGTTCCTAATCAAGCCATTGTATAGCTTTTTCTTGATATGTGGGGTCATTTGTGGATAGGAGATCAACTACCGGATACTGCAACATCCTTGGTGGAAACCCAATAATTGGAAGGAGCAAAAATAGAATGTAGTAGCCAGATCAAGTGCTGCAGCAAATTTTCAAGTAATGGCCCAAGGAATATGTCAACTTCTATGATTGAAGTTTACACCCAAAGACCTGAAGATAAAGTGGGATGAACCTTTGAAGTTATATTGTGATAACAAATCTACAATTAGTATAGCTTCCCTTTTGGTGCAGCATAATTCCCATACCATGGATCCTTCATCCTCCTTGTCTTTTCCTGACTTTGATCATGCTTGACCTATTGCTATCAAAAACAATATTTGATCTACTCCCAATATACATCTTGTTTAAAATTTTTTATCTTATCATGGTTTATTTGCTTGTCCACCATTGTTGTTCCTAACAACGTTCATGAGACTCTGGTCATTTGAGATGATGAAAAGCCATGATTGTTAAGAAGTGGACTTTAAGTCTAACTCAACGTTACAAAACCGACTTGCAACATGAGGTTTGCACCCATTTATATACTATAAATTGAATTTACCACTAGCCGATGTGAGACTTCCAACACACACTCCTCACACCAAGGCATATGCATCTCGTGCATGAGACTAGACATTGGCATGATAGTGGATGTAATAATAGTCCCAACAAATAAATCTTTTGCTAAAATAGGCTTTAACTTATGGCTCTGATACCATGATAAGAAGTGGACTTTAAGTCTGACTCAACTTTATAAAACTAGCTTGAAAGGTGAAGTTTGCACGTACTTATATATTGTAAATTGGCCTTATCACTTTTCGATGTGAGACTTCCCACAATGATTGATGAAATCAATGGACTTGAAGCTCACCCATTAGCTAAAGGGATACACTTAGATTTATAGCCACACAACTACTATGATACTCTTTCTTCTTAGTCTAAGATCAACACTGGTTGTCTTTTCCTTACTATAGTTCCCATTTCCCAATGGTTTTTTAACCTACTTCACATTAAAAAATGTCTTTCTTCATGGTGATAGGGAAGAGAAAATTTAAGAGATGCAACCTCACATATTTGTTGCTTAGAGGGAGTCTAGTTCAGTTTGTAAATTACTTAAGTCTCTCTTTGGCCAGAAATAATCACCTCAAACTTGATTTGATAAATTTAGTCATATTGTGCAGATTTTTGGATTGAAATGGAGAGAGAGATCATTTAGTGTTTTATTGAAATACTTCTCCTAAGAAGAGTGTTTATCATATGGTCTATGTTGATCAGATTTTTATTAAAAGAACTAATATCACTAAAATTGCCCAATTAAAAAAGCATTTATTCAGCTCCTTTCAAACCAAAGATCTAGGCTATCTAATGAAAGTGTCATCATTTGACAAAGAAAATATGTTGTTGACACTTAGGAGACATGATTTCCAAATTGCAAGATATGAGGCTAAGATATGACTACCATTAAGTGCTTCCGTATTTCCGAAGCGTCTTTGACGCAAACACGCACATAACATGTGAACGATAATACGCTGTCCAATGTGGTTCAAAAGGTGAGACACAATCAACTCTTCGGACACTGCTGCGATGACACGGTCCACCATTTGGACACACGTATCATACACTCAATTTAAAAAAAAAAGGAGAATCGAAAAATCACATAAACTCCATAAATGATAGTCTCAAGCTATGAAAAAGGAAATGGCGGACAAAATCTAGAAATGATAGAATAACACCGGAAACACTAAAAATGCATAAAAAAAGAAAAGAAGTAAGATTTGAAGTGAGGAAAAACTTGGTTATTGCAGCCATAGCATAAAGCAATGAAGAATAACACCGAAAAAGAAGAAAGAAGAAAGGAAAAAGGAAGAGGAAAATATGATGGCATACCCCCTAGCCATGCCCAAGCACTTTCAAGAAGAGTTACAATCATCTATGCAAGGTAAAACAAAGCTCTATCTATTGGGCCATTTTGGAGTATCTCTAGTAGATTAGGAATTTAGACCTTGTATTAAGAATCATGTAGTGCAGGATTTCTTTTAGGCCCTGTATTAAGGGCCAAATAGTATAGGGCTTTTGAATAATCTTGCTTAAGTTCTAGGACAATGTTTGTGCCTAACTTAAGCTAAACTTAGGTGATTAAATTTGTACCCTAGCTTAGACATGGTGGCCACATGGCAAGCTCTTAGTGGAGAGTTTTCTTACAAAGGTAGTGGCCATGTGTCACTTTCCTAGTGGAGAATGCCACATGTCATGCTCTCCTTCACCAAGATGGGATTTCTAGGGTTTGGTGCAAGGTAGCATTTTTAGGGTTTTTGGTCTACTTTGGAGACACCTAACTCTATAAATAGAGGTGTTTACCCCATGTTCGCTTATGAATTGAGTAATGTTATGCTGCCGAAATTGTGCCATACTACTCATTTTGGTCACCAAAAGGCTAAAACACCCCATGTGGTCTCCTCTAGCCATTCTCCTCTTGAGTTGGCCCAAACTCTCTTGAGAATACACTAAACACCACCATAGCCTCTCCCCTGGCTTGAGTCATATAGCTAGGAGGAGGAGCCACTATCTCACCACCCCAAACACCCATCTTCCTTGGAGGTCTCCATCTTGACTTTAGTCATATAGCTTGGAAGGAGCTCCTCCGTCAAAATAACATGTCCTGTATACCTTTTATTATTTTATTAATTCAAATTTCATATTATGTTACTCATATATATGCTTTACTGTATATTTCGTTGGCCACAATCCTAGTCATTCGTCCTAGGTTTAATCTTTTAAGTATTATTAGTACATTTAATATATATATATATATACATATATTGTCGTGTTCGTGTCCTATATTCTTACAATTTAGTCGTATCCTCGTGTTCGTGTCCATGTTGTGTTCGTATTCGTGTCTGTGCTTCATAGATTGAAAGCCTGCTCATAGTCCTATGAATCCAAATCAAAATGTTGATGCGACACCAAGGTGAACTTTTCCCAAACTAGAATGATATAGCAAGTTGGTGGCAAAACTCATTTACATCACTATAACAAAGACCTAATCTCTCTTACCCAATGGGAGTTGAGTCAATACCTTATGTGGTTGGGCTCAGGTCTCATTGGTATTGTATCTCCCCAGTGAAACTCTCTCTGTAAACCTAACAAGTAGTATCAGAACCAAGTTAAAGTCTATCCTAGCGAACTTTCTTGGACATTTTGTGCCACCCACTATCTCGGGCCGCTAACAAACCACCCACTAATTTCTTGTCCCACGCATGAGATGAATATACCTCGACGTGAGGGTGTGTTGGAAGTCCCACATCGACTAGAGATAAGGCCAATTCACAATATAAAGTGGGTGCAATCCTCACGTTATAAGCCAGTTTTGTGGGATTGAGCTAGGCTTAAAGTCCACTTTTAACAAACCCTAACATTGATCACTACAATGCTATGATTCACATTCCCAAATATCTATAAAGGACCATAGGATAGAGATTGTTGTATGAGAGTAAAGGAAATAATCAACTCTTTGGGTATTATGATGCAAATTGACGTGAGATCTTATAGCTTGAAATAGTAAGAAATAAATTGTTTTTGCTCGATCAAGTGCAAGAGTTGAAGCTAGACCTATGGCCATAGCTACATGTAAACTTGTGGGGATTAAACAACTCCTTCAAGAGTAAAAATTTTGTGAAAATGAGGAGATGCAACTGTATTCTAACAATTAGGCAACTCTTCATAATGCATGCGACCTATTATTTTTCTTTTCAATGTATCCAGCCTCAGGGTTAGGGTTTAAGGTAAGTACCTTGCCTTATTTTGTAAACTCCTATATATACATCAATGAAAAGAACAAAATTTTAGCTTGAATACACTCTATTTCTCCATCCTATTTATTGATGCTGAACAAATCAAGATTCCAAAACAGCTAAAATGATTGATGCCTAACACTTGAGGTGTTTTCAACTGTATTGACCAAGAGGAGAACCCTAAACGAAGAGACATAGCAAGTTAAACCTTAGAAGATTAGAGAGCTCAGAGTTATCTCATGACATCGCTGGTATAGTAATTGAACATATCAATATTTCAAAACCAATAAAAACGCTGATACCTGACACTTGCAAAATAAGTTTTGACTATGCAAAATAAAAAGGGAAGCACATGACTTGCCAAGTTTGAACTGTTCCATATATTTCATTAAGCAATAGTATCATAAAGTTTTTCAATTTACAAAGCCATTACATAAAATACAAGATTTGGTAACACCATAGTAATTTTCTATCTACACTCCACAATTTTCTTGTGGCACATCCCTTGCATTTGGAACATGAGTTTTGTACATTCTGCAAAGCTGTTCCAAAGCAAATATACTATGGGAGGTGCTCAAGAAATTGTAGCGTGCAAAAAATTGGAAACCAAAATACATGTATAACTTGAAATCACCTGTGAATCCCTGATGAGCCCGTGCAAATAAACATAAGAAAATGGAACGGTTCCCGTAAATTCAATCCCCATCATCACCATTCTTGCCACCCAAAAGAACAATATATCATGCCTGCCAACATGTAAAAAGTAGTATCACTTTATAAGAACTACACAACGAAATAAATAGTAGAGAAATAGAATATAGATTTAATTATGCTTTTAATCCTTGAAATTTGGAATAACTTTGTTTTAGACCAAAATTTTAAAAAGGTTTTAGTCCCTTAAAATTGAAAGAAAAACTACGAGATTAATCCCTAAGCACTAAAAACATTTTTTTTTTGTCCTTAAACCTTAAATCCTAAAAAGTTTATTTTAGTCTTCCAAATCTAGTATTTAGGTATTAAAACCATATTTTTTAAAATTTTAAAGAGCTAGAAAAGATACTTTAAAGTTTTGGGAACCAAAATCATAATTAATGCAAATTTCTAAGACTAAAATCATAAATATGAAATGAACTAGAGTAAAGCATTACAGCCAACGTTGCAATTAGAAATTTCAAAAATGGAGGATTCTTAGGATTAAAATATCCTCAATATCTCCTTAGTAATTACTAGAACAATATCTTAAAAATCTTGCTATTCATTTAAGCATACTTTTATTTCCTTATTTAGAGAATTTGATTGTTCTTGTTATAGAGAAAAACTACATAGGGTTGATTTCCTTTGTGTCTAAAATAGATATAGGGTGAATATATTTATAATAAAGAGTGATACAAGTATATATGACAACCAAACATAAATATGGTAAATAAAAGATATTGTTACAAAGAATATCAACAATATCTACCAATATCAAACAATATCTATGTTTCCCCAATAAACAATAAATGTTTTGTTTCCCTAATTAACATAAAGCACAATATATCTAACACTTCCCCTCAAGCTAGTGCATATAAGTCGTATGTACCAAGCTTGTTACAAATATAATCAATTCAAGGTCCCCTTAGCGAACTCAGTCTCGATGTCTCTAGAAACAATCCTTTCTCAAATGAAATGACAATCAACGTAAGCTCACAAGTGGTTACTGCCATGGAACGATATTCTGCTTTTGCACTAGATCTGACAAGTATATTTTGCTTTTTACTTTTCCATGAAATAAGATTTCCTCCAATAAGACAGTACCCAGAAGTTGATCTTCTATTTGATGGTGATCTTACCCAATCTGCATTACAGTAACAAGTGATCTTAGTACTGCCTTTGTCTTCATACAATAATCCTCGTCCTTGAGCTTTTTGTTATGTATCGAAGCATACATGTCACAACATCCCAATGGCTATCACTAGGAGTATTTAGAAATTGGCTTACCACACTAATCACGAAAGTGATGTCAAGTCTAGTGATGGTGACTTAGTTGAGTCTACCTACTAGGGGACGATATCTTTTTGGGTCTTTCAATGGCTCCCCCTGACTTGGAAGAAGCTTCATATTGGGATCCATAAGAATATCAAAAGGACCACAACGCCTAAGAAATATTTTAAGGGACCCAAATCTTTAGTATGAAATTGCTGTTAAAGGTGCTCTTAGAGTTGTCAAATTCCAGTCTGATCATCACCCGTGATGATAATGTCATCAACAGAAACAACAAGGTAAACACACTTGCCAAAAAAGGAATGAAAGGAGCAGAGAGAATGATCAGCCTCACACATGGTCATGCCAAACAATATCAAGACAGAACTGAAGCGACCAAGAACATTCAAACCTTCATTGTTGCCAATGTAAATTTGATCAACACCATCAAAATGGTTGAACTATTGAATATTTTGAGTTTCTCCAATAACATGGAAAGAGGCTCTAGAATAAGGGATCCAAGTAGTAGAAGGGTTTGGAGAGGATGAATTGGCAAGCATAGTAGTGGGCACATTGGAGGCAAGACAAGTAGATGCAGGAGCAATAGCAAGACTGGCAAAAAACGGGATTGAGATGAAGTATGGAGGATATGGTAGAGACGTGTAGAGTTTGATTGGTGGTCGGATCATAGAGAACAAAAAATTCAAGGGGTTGAAAGGATGAATCAAAACGAAAAATACATACATAAGTAGTGTGACTGAATTTGAGGCAATTCTGACATTGAAAGTTAGCAAAACACCACCATGGCCACTAGAACTATGGGCACGAGCACATATAAAGAAGCAATGTAGTTTACTCTAGAGTTGTATGTTGTCTCTGAAACCTGGAGGATTGTGGATATTCCAAAGTGGACAAGTAATGTTTCCACCTGGAGGATTGTCGATTGGTGCGTGACTCGTGAGGGTAACACACTTTGATGACATAAATACTTAGTCAGCAACATGATGACATGTATTGTAGAATAGCTTGTTTCAAGGCTAAGTTATATCAACATTATATTTTCCAGAGGGTAACACACTTTGATCTTCATTTTTTTCTCAATCAAATAAAATCATTACCGGCATTAAGAATTAGAAGCACATACCCAGTTTCAAGCATTGTAGTAGGATAGAATCGCTTAAAATCCTCTGCACATGTGGATGGCCATCCAAGGGTACTAAAAGGCCAAAGTGCACTGATAAAAGATGAGTTTATAGTTAGCCCAAAAAAGTAACAGAAAAATCACAAGAAATTTAACATGTCCAATAAATCAGGTTTCAAACTGAAAATGACCACATAAGGTTTAAGATTTTGCCAAAAAATAATTTAAAATTTTATCAAACAATTTGATCAACTTCAATACAATTAACGTACACATGATAGCTCAAAAAATTGAAACTCAAAGGAAAATATGCTAAGCAAAATACTTTATAGAAGACCAATGATTGTCATAACAAAAAATCTCAAACAACACCAAAATATTCTTTAGTTTATACATTAATATCTAGGTTATGAATGCCTAATGAAAAATCCTTCCAAAAGTTTTCAGCAATTCTTCCAAAAAGAAACATACCATTTGTTTTCATTCACCCGTTTCAAAGTACATAATCCGATTAGCAGAAGAAAATACATAATTCTAGAACAACTTTACGCCGAAAGACAAAATTTACAAGACATGTAGAACTTTTTAATAATACACAAACATGAATATAAGAGTTTACAAATAGATGGGAGTATATTTGAATAAGTAAAGAAACTAAGAGGAAATAAAAGGTGCAAAGATGCCAAATCCCTCAACATGCATATTTAGAAACATCATTACAAGCATTAATGAAATTACTAAAGAGGAAATAGGGAACACACTATAAGAAATTTGTGATATGGAGAAAAGAGGAAATGGGGGAGATCTTATAGAGAATTTGGAAATAGAAATGGAAGTCCATGGTGTCATGCTCTAACTTTTGGATAGTATTTTGCTCTCTTCTTTCCTGTGCCTATTATCTTTTCTCCACTCCCTATTTCTGTTTGTTGTCTTTCTTGTCAGAAAAGTACAAGGAAAATTGCCATTTACAAAGAAGAAAAGAAGAGAGAGAGTCCGTAGACTTCAATTATCTGTAATTGGTGAGGCAATAGAATAAATCTCAATGCATGTGAGGGGATGGGGCATAAAAAGCACAAATATGGAGCACAAAAAAAGAACAAAGCGGAAAACAAAAAAGAAATGTGTGAATCTATCTACCAAGTACAGGACACAGTATGTTTAGCAGCATAAATAAAAAATGCCATGGCGTACACTCAATCCCCATACATTATATTGTGCAAAATGGAAACCTAAATACATTTATAAACACTGGATAGATACAAGACAGAATTCTCATTTCTAGAATGTACAAAAAGAAAGTCATGCAGATGCATCTAAAATTGAAAGAGATATATGAAATAAACTACCTTGAAAACCAAGTATCAAGAACATCAGGATCTTGATATATTTCTACATCCTTCCCATATGTCTTGCGAGCTTTCTCAAGTGCTTCCTTAGCATTTCTAGCAACTATATATTCCTCTTCATTGTCTTTTCCAGAAATGTACCACACAGGAATCCTGTGTCCCCACCATAGTTGTCTGCTTATACACCAATCCTTAATATTGGAGAGCCAATGGTTGTAAATCTGCCATGATCATAATTACTCTGTATTATTTTTTTGTTCAGAAACAATTAATAACAAGAGAAAGGACACAGGGAAGAGGGTAAGGTATAATCTAAATTGTAAAGCCAAAATGAAAGAGATACACGAAGGAATGATGTTACACATAAATCTGTGTGGCTGGTTCACCATTGAAAAAAGCCATTATTGTCATGGATAGATCTTGGTTTAGATAGAAGTGTCATGAAAAGATAAGGATCTGTACGCACGCTGAGCACTGTTTCTGGAGGTACACCTTGATGGCAAAAAACCATTGGGTTTTGAGCAATTTGATTAGCCTATAGCTTCCACCAGAACTTCTGGATCATGATCTTCATGTGACGGTCATTAGAACAAATAACATGTCGCATGTTGCGACACTTGTTCTAATAAAACTAGGGCATGGACTGCCCAGCCCACGTGATTAGATGACATAATGTACCAAATTCTCGCACTGATGAATTTCAGGGAAGGTGGAAGAAACATACTTCGGCTTACGTGTAAAGGACTATTTCTAAAACTTCACCAAGTCAAAATGCATCTTATTGTTGTTTGAATCCAAATGAGTTTGGCTGTTTGGCAGAACTGTAAGATTTTGAACACCAATTAATGGAATAGGCTAACTGACCTATCCATGAAATCTCTATTGGAGAGTAAATTACGGTTACGAACCAAATTTCTTGGAAAAGAGAAAGTAATAGAAGGTTTTTACTGCATAAAATGAGAAGAACAACAAATAGGAGCACCATCTCCTCCAAAAATTCTTTCTTGTAGTCCTAATAACACCACCTCATATTTCCTTTCTCTTGTCCGTTTCAGAGATAGGCGACACGAGCTACAAATTAGTGCGTTCCATTTAGTTTTTTTTTATTCCCCTCTTGCTATTTTGGATAGTAGGGCCTCCATTTAAGTGCAACACCTTTTTCTTATTTGGTGCATAATATAAATTTAATCAACTAGAGTAAGGATAAAAGTATAATAGTGCGAGAAAAATGTAAAAAACTACTTAAAAATAATATATAATATGATTCACAATGATAACAATAACATTATAGTAAAAAAAAATAAAAAAGATGTTTATAGCATAATATAAATCTAAATTAATATATTATTTATAGGTATTTTAATATATTTTTAATGTGAAGTAAACTCTCACAAGTTTACAATTGAAGCTTATACGAGTTGAGCTATGAACCTACAAACGAGTTTATGCAAACACTCAAGTTTGACAAATTTGTATATATGTATTATTAACTCAATTTTATAAAACTGACTTATAAACTGAGGATTACAATCACTTATATATTATAATCTAACCTTATTCCTAGTTGATGTGCGATCTCCAACACAACTCTTACATCAAAGAATGAACATCTTGAATGTGGGATTATATACTATGAAGCACAAGTACGGATAGGGGACAAGAACACAAAGATTCAGGGATCTAATAAGAAAAAAACTTTGAATATTTTATTTTTAAATTAATTATTATCGGATGGAAGGAAAAAGCAAACAGTTTACTTAAAAGGAAAGTTGAAAATAAGAGGTTTCCTTTAAAACAAGAAAACAGTTTTAATGTGCCAGCCTCCCTTCCTCAAGAGAGCAGGTGTGCAAGCTGCTAAGTGCACAAGCAGCACATTTAACAATTTTTCTTCTTTCGTAGCTTTTCATTATACCTGCAACAATCAGTTCTTTCTCTCCTCAATTCAAAAAAAAAAATTCTTCTTCCTCTTTTCTTTTGTTTTTATTTTTGAGTGATTGTTCTATGAATCAAATATGGTGTTTGTGCCTTTTCATATCTTCTAGATTGGATTCACTTTTGTGTGATTCTTCAATGACACACGTGTCCAAGGAGTGGACCGCGTCACCGTGTCCAAAATCACCACCATGTCCAATTTAATAAACCATGTCGAACATCGTGCACGTGTAGACTGCATGTCCAAGACACTTCCAAAGTGGGGAAGCACAACAAAGTTGTCGCGTCATTGCTTCATAGATTATATATTTGAGTGGTCTAAAAGGAACTCTAGCGGTGGCATAATAGCCCCAAAGAACTTGATTGGGATAGGTTATAACACCATGAGGGTTTATACCTAACTCAACTCTATAAAACTGACTTGTAATATAAGGATTGCACCATACTTATTGATGAGCCCAAGACTCCTCATGAAGACGAAGAGGACCCTCTTAGGAGGATCACAAGGACCATAACTAGAAGGTAAATTTCCTCCTTACTCTCTTCTTTTTATTTAGCCATTCTTCTTTCATTAGCGTACCTAGACATATGTTGCCTCTTTTATTTCATAAGTTTCCTCTTGGACACTCCTTAGTTGATGTTGAGACTCCTTTTTAGAGGAGAGGACCTTGGACAAATGGCTCACACACACGGTACTGATCTTGAAGCCAAGGGAGGTCATCTTTGACCTTCTAGAAGTACTTGCTCTTAGAGGCAAGGTTGTGACCCCCTAGGTTGCCCTAACTTCTAGAAACATGCTTTGTAATTCCCTCTAGGTCCCTTACCCAGGCCTATATATGGGAACCACCTCACCTCTTGTAAAGGGATGAACATTGAGAATATAGACTTATGTTTCAGCCATGAGTTTATTGCCCCTTTGAGTGTTGAGTTTGGTGCACCTTTGAGTGTTCTTTTTTTTTTAGTCTTATCTTGAACCTTGGTCCAAGTGGGAGTGTGTGCAATGTCTATTGAAGACTTATTGTCACAATAGAGTTTCATGGGACCTGCCAAATTAATCTTCAAGTCAATTAAGACAATTTTTATCCATAATAACTCACATATTCCATGAGCTATTGATTTGAATTCTGATTTAGCTGAAGATCAAGCCACCATGTTTTGTTTGTTACTCCTCCAAGACACTAAGTTTCCACCCAGGAAAGTACAATATCCCGTTGTTGATCTTCTATCAACAAGAGAACCAACATAGTCTGCATCGGTGTAGGCTTCAAGATTAAGTTGTTCATTCCTTTTGAACAGAATTTCCTTTTTGTGATTGTCCTTCAAGTAGTGCAAAATCTTGTAAGCAACTTGAAGATGAGATTCCTTCGGTTCATGCATGAACTGGCTGATTACATTTATCGAATAGGCAATGTTTGGCCTGGTGTGTGCTAGATATATTAATTTTCCAACCAGTCTCTAGTACATCTTTTTGTCTACTTTTGGTTCCTCTTCAGTTTTACGTAGCTTGTGATTAGGATCCAGCGGAGTTGAAGTGGGTTTGTTGCACCCAATAGTTCTTGTCTCTATCAACAAATCAGTTATATATTTTGTTGGGATATAAAGATTCCCTGGTTAGAATATGCTACTTCAATCCCTAGGAAATACTTCAATCTTCCAAGTTTTTTTAGATCAAATTCCTGGATCAGAGTCTCTGTTTCAGTTTCTCCTTCTCGTTTTCATCATTGTCAGTTACTATAATGTCATCAACATAAACTAAAAAAAGTGTTACCTCCCATTTTTCCGAATGTTTGGTAAACAATGTGTGATCTCCTTGGCTTTGCTTAGCCAAATCTCTTCACAGCTTTGGAGAACCTCCCAAACTAGGCTCTAGGAGATTGTTTCAATCCATAAAGTGCCTTTCAGAGCTGCACACCTTATTTTGTCTGTCTCCTTCAAACCTAGGGGATATTCATGTAGATTTCTTCCTCTACATCTCCATGAAGAAACACATTTTTAACATCATAAAATAGAAGTTTCCAATCAAAGTGGGCAGCTAAGGACAGCAAGATCCTTAAAGTATTCATCTTGGCGATCAGTGCAAAAGTCTCCTCGTAATCTAATCCGTAAGCTTCAGTGTATCCCTTGTCCACAAACCTTGCTTTGTACCTTTCATGAGATCCATCAGCATTATATTTTATCGTGAATATCCCATTTGCAGTTAACAATATTCTTTTCTTTAGGTTTGTCCATGATTTCCCATGTATGGTTTTTCTGCAATGCTTCCATCTCCACCTTCATGGCATCTCTCCATTCTTTTCTTTGTTAAAGCTTAAGCAACATTATTACAAATAACAGAATTCATGCTAACAATAAGCTCTTATGGTTACTTGATAATCTATCAAGAGAAACATAATTCGATAGAGGATAGAAATGTTTTTTTGGGCAGTTTCTGGTGCCTTTCCGGATGGTTATTGGAAGATCAAGGCCATTTTTAGAGTCAAGTGTTTCCTCATTGTTTGGTTCAGATCTCTCTGCATTTTCTCCCTCAGAACTAGGGTTGAATTCATGGAGTTGCAGCATGTTTGCAATGCTCTTTCTCCTTGTGTAGACATTGCTAAATCTTGAACCATCTCTTGGGACAGGTCTTGTACAGTGGGTGGTTTCTCCTTGTACTCCAGTGGTCTCAGTGGAGAAATTTGTATCAGTTTCAGCTTCTAATTATGACCCAAAGTTAATTTCTTGGGTTTGTGATTCAATTATGGACATTGTAGATATTATTAAGATATTGTTAGATATTGTTAATCACAATATCAAACAATATCTTCTATTTATTCTATTTATTTTTAGTTACTCTCTTTAATTGTACACAAGGAGATTAATCTCAAACCCTATTTTCTTTATTCTCAACAGACATAATAAAGGACTCAGATTGGTCATCAAGATCTCCTGGACATTGTTATGTGGTTTCAGAGAAAAAAGACTTAGTTTTAAGGAAGGTAACATCTGCAATAGAGTTTTTAGTCTTTTTATCTCCTCTCTATTGAGACCTTCCACCATTGGAGATTCTTTAGTCTTGTTCTGCCATCTTTTGTGAAAAATTGGAATCCTCCTTTTTTGGTGTAGAATTAGTCTTTGGGAAGAAGAGATCAACAATAGGTTTGATGAATGTGAGCACAGAAAACTGCAGCAATTAAGGATGCTCCTCTAAAGATAAAATGGCAATGAAGGTTGTCGACTATGATGAATAATAATGTAGCAATGAAGGCCACAGAAAGCAAGAACCGAAACCAGAGCTCCAGGAAAACCTAGAGTTCTAAGACCATGTTACAAAACAAGATATAATTGTGGAATAATTTTCCTTGATGATTTGAAGAAAAATACATAGGTATTTAAGAAGGTGAGGTGAAGTTTGCCTACACTTCTATATTTTAAATTAAACTTATCTTTAGTTGACTGGGATCTCCAAAACGACCCTTCATACTGAAGCATGAACATTTCATGAGACTAAATATTCATGGGTGATGCGACAATAGCTCGATAGCGGGTGTACAATAGGTTCAACAAAACTCACAAAGATACTATGACACCAACCTAAAAACTAAACAATTATTTTATTGATATCAATCACACCAATTACATTCTTATCATCTCTATTGCACTAACCAAAACCTTTAAAGAAAAGAAATATGCTGAAATAAATAGCAAGATTATGAAGATATTGTTTCCTAATTACTATGGAGATATTGAGAATATTTTTTATCCTGATAATTCGCTATTTACAACAGGAAGATTTTTATTTATTCTCATACCTTATCCTTATTATTAGAGGATATCAAATCTCCTCTATTTAATATATTGTTTTCTCAATATAATAAAGCACCCGTTCTGTCTAAAAGACACATAGTTTCAGCCCAATGTATCCCTCTTTTCTATAGTTTAACATCCAAAACAATGAATGAGCGAACCTTCTCAAATCTTTCAGGAATTATAGTCAATTCTCTTTTTTCAACTGCTTGAAGTGCTTTCTCAGCAAGAGGCTCCATACTCACAAACCACTGCTTACTAACAAGTGGCTCTATCACCTAATTCAACAATTAAAAAAGTTCACAATTAGAAAACTTTAACAATAGACAAATTGTTAGATATTGTTTAGATATTGTTTGATATTATTAAGATATTGTTAGATATTGTTAATCACAATATCAAACAATATCTTCTATTTACTCTATTTATTTTCAGTTACTCTTTTCTATTATATGTGTGGTTTATATACAAGGGAGATTAATCTCCAACCCTATTTTCTTTCTTCTCAACACAAATCAAAGAGAGAATATAATGCAAGTTATCAACTAAGAGCATGCTTTCTTACTTCTCCACCTCGCTGAGATCTCGGAACTCGTAATGTGTGGGGTTCCTTTTTCACAGCTAATCCTGTCTCCTCAAGCTCTGCCCATAGTTTTTTTCGACCATCAAAACGATCAAGTCCACTGGTATTATAAATATTAAATTAATGTTAGTCAAAACAACTTATGATAAACAAGAACTTTAGCAAAATAGTTCTAGGAATACCTGTACAACCCAGTAACATCATTTAGTGTTCCATCCTTATTCATCACATTAAGTATCGGAAGACCAAGCTTGCGAGCTAGCAAATAGTCATCATGGTCATGTCCTGGACTAATTTTCAACACTCCAGTTCCAAAATCTTTATCCACGTGCTGGGACACATAATACGAGTCAATATAGATTAATAATGACAAGGATTCACATTAGTATAGTCCCTGAAATATTGTTGGTTGCAAAATCATTTGTGCAAAAGAAGGCATATTCAGAAAATGTATTAAAAATTTTAAATTTGTAACAAGGAAATATTATTGAAAGAAATACAAGTTAGAATTAAGAAGTATCTATTTAGAACATTGCGTATTATCAATTTGCGATTGTACTAGTTGTATTAGAACAAACAATAATCAAGCATTAAAAGAATAATTTAAAATTACTTTGTTGAACAAATTGCAACTTTTATACCTTGTTAGCAATGATAGGAACATGACGACCAAATGTCTGAGGTACAATTGCCATCATACCAATATACTTGGAATATCGATCGTCCTGCAGTTAGTGCAAACTACAAGATTTTAGATTATAAGTTAGGGCATTGAATATACTTCTTTTTCAATATAGTAAAAATTAAATTCCATGATTTCAATTAATTCATTCATTAAATGGGATTAGAATTTAATGTATCCAATTAGAATTATAGCTGCATGAAGTTCATGCATCACATAAAATGCATTCAGTGTTGATATGTATTGGTGTATCAATCAATTCAATAATCATTTAATTTATTATTCTATGTCGAAATCTGGTAATAGTTCAATTCAATCCCCCCACCTCTCTCGAACGAAGCCCCTAAAATCCAACAAAAATCTGCCGGGAGCTTACTCTCTCAAGCATCCATTCTACAGAACAATTATCAAACTAAGATAGTTAAAAGTAATTCCAATTTAAAATTCTATTTCTTATAGAGGGAAAGGAAATATGAATGTTCAACTTTGTTCCCCCAATTAACACAGCATAATTTACTGCTCAACTCAACCCTACGAGAACAAGAAATCTATCTATCCTACCTCTGGATGAACTGCTAGTGCCACATCACCAAATAAAGTCTCTGGTCTTGTTGTAGCCACAGTCAAGAAGTCACTCCTACAAAAAAAGTAATTTCTAAACCATCAATGCTAACAGTAATTGAAAATCAAAAAAGGTGCATCCACGGAGTATGAAATTAAAAGAAAACAGAAAGATGATGACACCAGCTTTCTATCATCACTGAAATAGGCATTGAAGATTAAATATTTCTAATTCATATGTTCTCGTCTAATGATCAATAACATCTCACACACAAGCAGACATATGTAATAGTTAAGGTACATTTCTGTGTGCCAATAATCTGAAATTTTCAAGTAAAATGAAGAAATAAAACAATGACTTGTGTTAGATATATTGCATTTTATGGAAACATTGATATTCTTTGATATTGGTAGATTTTGTTGATATTGTTTGTAAAAATATCTTCTATTTACCATATTTATATTTGGTTGCCATATATACTTGTATCATTCTTCATTATAAAGGTATTACACTATGTGTATTTTAGACACGAGAGATTAATCTAATACCTAGTTTTACTATATTCAATATGGTAACTATAGCCTAAAGCTTTTGAGAGTTCATATTTGAATTTTGAATTCATTGAGAGAGGATTCTCTTTGGTTCTTGTCGCAGAACACTGATTCTTATCAAAAAATGATATTTTTGTGGTGAATCTTCATTGACTCATCAATTTGCTAGATTGTGGCGTCTTCATCTCTATCTTATTTCCACGCTTTGTGGAAGGGATTCTCCTCCTTTGATTAGAGGAGATAGCTCAACCACTCCTATAGAAGAAGTTGCTTAGATGATAGAGATAGGAATGAGATTTTAAGCATATTATTGAAGGACCAGTTGGCTCAAGCCAAAAGCGCATCAAACAACAAGCCGACAAGCATAAGAGGGAAGTGAGTTATAAGGTGAGAGATGTAGTGTACCTGAAGATTCAACCGCCCTAGATTTTATGGACCTTATGAAATTACAGAAAAAATTGGGGAGGTGGCATATAGATTGAAAATACCCCAAGGTAGCAAAGTACATCCAACTTTTTATGTATCTTTGCTGAAACCTATTATTTCGGTTGCAATGGAAGTCCAACCATTACCTGCTTATTGAATGAAGAATTAGAGTTACAACTACAACCAGAGGAGGTGTTGGCAGTCAGGAGAGATGAAGAGAGATCTCCGGTAGGAGAGAGGGGGTGGGGAGGTGAAGTTTGAGAGTGTCAGACCTTTTTAGCTGGAGGGGGAGCCATTCATGAGCAAGGTGAACAATTGGATTGCGTAACTCTGTGTATTTTGTTCACTCATCTTTTCGTTTTCACAACACATAAAAAAATATTTCATGCTATTCCGTTATCTTTGGGCATTCGTTGGAGTCATTATCTATCACCCACTGATAGTCCTATGGACTCAAATCAGAAATTAATGAGAGACCAAGGTGAACTTTTCTCAGACCCAGACAGATACAAAAGGTTGGTTAAAAAACTCATTTATCTTACTATAATAGGACCTGAACCTTCTTCTCCAGTGGGATCACTAGAATAATGTGATTCACATTCTCATATATGTAAGAGAAACCTAGGATAGGGATTGATGTGAGAACAAGGAAAGTACTCAAGTCGTAGGGTAATATGATGTAGATTGAGCTAGTTGTCCAATTGACAGATGTTCTATTACAAGATATTGTGTATTGCTTGAAGGGAACCTTGTATCTTGGAAAAGAAAGAAACAAAGTGTTATTTCATGAACTAGTGCAAAAACTGAATATCGATCTATGGCCCTAGCTACATGTGAACTTGTGTGGATTAAACAACTCCTTCAAGAGTTGAAATTTTTGTGAAAATAAGCGGATGGAGTTGTATTGTGACAATCAAATAGCTCTCTTCATATTGTCTCCAATTCGATGTTTCATGAGAGAACAATACACGTAGAAATTGATTGTCATTTTGTTAAAGAGAAGTTTTTGTCCAAGGATCTTATTACTGAGTTTGTCAACTCTAATGAACAACTTGCAGACATTCTAACTAAATCTATAAAAAGCGCCTAGGATTCAGTTTATATATACCAAGCTTGGTGCATATGATCTAAATGCTCTAGCTTGAGGAAGATGTTGAAATGTAATGTTTTCTTTTATTATTTTTCATGTATGTGAACTCAACTTTACGGTTAGGGTTTTAGGAAAATACCTTTCCTCTTCTTTGTATTTTATAAATACATTAGTAAAAACGTAATGGTGTAAGAAAAATATACACTATTTTTTTCATCTCATTTATTCAAGTGAAGGTAATTCAAATAAGTTCCTCAACAATTGTTGGAAAGGACAGCAAAGTAGAAGCCACAATAGCATATACTTCAGAAATTGAATTTGAACAAATAAAACTAAGAACAATTCACCATTCATAAAGTGCAAATCACTATCGTAAAGCCCAATTGAACAAATGAGTTAAGAACTGAGAATAATTCACCATTCATGAAGTGCAATTCACTATCGCCAAGCCCAATTGAACAAATGAATTAAGAACTGAGAATAATTCACCATTCACAAAGTGCAATTCACTATCACCCAACGCAATGAGAACCACAGAAAATATAGATTTATCAAAATAAGAGAGCAATGAGAACAAGATTGCAAGAGAAAAAATAAGAACAAGAACTAAAACCAAAGAAGTAAAAAAAAACTATCGACTGGCCAAAATGTTACTAAAGGGTCACAGGGCAAGAGAGGAAACAAGTAAAACATGATAGTTGTTAGATATTGTTTAGATATTGTTTGATATTATTAAGATATTGTTAGATATTGTTAATCATAATATCAAACAATATCTTCTATTTATTCTATTTATTTTCAGTTACTCTTTTTAATTGTACCTCTCTCTATTATAAATAGATTACCCTATGTATGGTTTATACACAAGGGAGATTAATCTCAAACCCTATTTTCTTTATTCTCAACATCTATTTTCTTTATTCTTAACATGGTAACAGAGCTTAAGGTATTTTTTTTTTTCGTTGCCGGTGCCGTTGCCTCCGCCTCTGCCGCCGCCGCAACCACCGTTGGAGCCGCCGTCGCCGGAGTGTCAGTTTCAGTAACAAATATTTGTTCTCTTCTTTATCCGTTACTAATCTTTTACCTTCTGTTACACTAGCTGATGGTTCTAGAGTCTCATTTCATGGTGTTGGCACTGTTAAACTTTTCCTTTCTTTAACCATTGATAATGTTCTTTATCTCCCTGGGTCTCCTTTCAACCTGTTGTCCATTAGTCGTCTAACTCGTTCTCTTGATTGTGTTGTTTCTTTTACCAACAATTTTGTGTGTTTACAAAATCGGAGTTCGAAACAGGTGATTGGCACAGGATATGAGTCTCATGGTCTTTATCATCTCCGTCCCTCTACACACGTTGGTGCAGTTATGGAGTCTCCCTCTCTTATTCATGCTCAGTTAGGTCATCCAAGCCTTGCCAAGTTACAGCAGCATGTCCCTGCTTGTCCAAGTTGTCTCGTTTGGACTGTGAGTCGTGTCAATTAGGCAAGTATAGTCGTATTTCCTTTCCTCGTAGTATAACACGTGATGCTTCGTCCCCTTTTGCCTTGGTTCACTCTGACATTTGGGATCCTAGCCACGTTAAGTCTACTTTAGGTTTTAAATACTTTGTTACTTTCATTGATGATTATTCCATATGTACTTGGATATTTTTAATGAAACATCGTGCAGAATTATTCCATATCTTTCAATCTTTTTTAAATAAAACTAAAACTCAGTTCGGTGTTTCTATTAGAGTTTTGCGCAGTGATAATGGCCATGAATTACTTTCTCATTCTTTTAAACAATTTATGGCTTCTCATGGTATTCTGCATCAAACTTATTGTGTTTATACCCCTCAACAAAATGGTGTAGCTGAACGTAAAAATAGACATCTTATTGAAACCACTCACACTCTTTTAATTCATGGAGAGGTTCCTGAACGTTTCTGGGATGATGTCATTCTTACTGCCTGTTATCTCATTAATCGTATGCCTTCTTTGGTTTTAAAGAATAACATACCTCATTTCATTCTATTCCCTCATGAATCTCTTCATCCCTTACCATTAAGAGTTTTCGGGTCTACATGTTTTGTTCATAATTTTAGTCCTGGTCTTGACAAGCTTTCTCCTAGATCACATAAGTGTATTTTCTTAAGGTTTACAAGATCACAAAAAGGATACAAATGTTTTTCTCCTTTTCTTAACCATTATTTTGTATCTGCAAATGTCACCTTTGATGAGTTCTCCTTTTATTTTAAGAGTCAATCTTCACCTCTACCTCCATCCAATCCTGACAACTCTCCTAGTACCTTTATTGTTCCTATTGTTTGTGACCCTCTTACTGTGTCTTCTTCAACCTCGGTTCCTACTCCACAGTAGCTTCTCCTCCACCACCTCTTCAGGTTTATAGTCGCCAAAATCGATCACTCCCACCACCATGTGACTCCACTCAAGTGCCAACTACTTTGTCTCCTCCGGCTCTGACACCTGAGTCTGACCTTCTCATTGTTCTCTGAAAAGGTATGCGGTCTACCCGTAATCCCTCTCCCCATTATATTGCTTTGAGTTATCATCGATTGTCATTACTTTTTTATACATGTCTTTCTTCTCTTTCTCCTGTGACCATTCTAAAACTGTCTGTAACGCTTTAGCATATCCTGGTTGGCGTCAGGCCATGACATATGAACTAAGTGCTCTTCATAATAGTGGAATTTAGGAACCGGTCCCGTTACCGTTTGGGAAATCTGTTGTTGGTTGCAGGTGGGTGTTTGCTATCAAAGTTGGACCTAATGGTATTATTGATCGCCTCAAAGCTCGTCTTATGGCCAAAGCTCGCCTCAAAGCTCGCCTCAAATTTTTGGGTTGGATTATGGAGATACCTTTTCCCCGTGGATAATATGGCTTATGTTCGTTTATTTATCACCATGGCTGCTCTTCAACAATGTCGTCTTTATCAATTGGATGTTAAAAATGCTTTCCTCAATGGTGATTTGCAAAAAAAAATCTATATCAAGCAACCTCCTTGGTTTGTTGCGCAGGGGAAGTCTTCCGGGATGGTATGTCGTCTTTGCAAATCCCTATATGGCCTAAAACAATCTCTTAGAGCTTGGTTTGGAAAGTTTAGCAATGTTGTTCAGCAATTTGGTATGACTCGGTGTGAAGCAGATCATTCTGTCTTTTATCAACACTCGAGTACTAGATGTGTTTACTTGATAGTATATGTTGATGACATCGTTCTTACAGGAAGTAACAACCATGGCATCTCTCAGTTGAAACATCATCTCTGTCACCATTTTCAGACCAAAGATCTTGGCAAACTCAGATATTTCTTAGGTATTGAGGTGACACAGTCCAATGATGGTATTGTTATATCTCAGAGAAAGTTTGTCATGGATATTTTGGAAGAAACCGGGTTGATGAGTTCAAAGTCTGTTGATACACCCATGGATCCCAATACTAAACTTCTACCATATCAGGGGGAGCCTATATCTGATCCTGAGCAGTATAGAAGATTGGTTGGAAAATTGAATTATCTTACCATTACTCGTCTTGACATTTCCTTTGCAATCAGTGTGGTAAGCCAATTTCTTAATTCCCCATGTGAAGATCATTAGAATGCAATCATTCGTATCTTGAAGTATATTAAAAGATCCTTTGGAAAAGGCTTGTTATATGGTTCTAATAACCATATAAGAGTTGGTTGCTATTCAGATGCTGATTGGCCAGGATCTCTTTCTGATAGATGATCTACATCTGAGTATTGTGTCTCCATTGGTGGTAACTTGATCTCGTGGAAAAGTAAAAAACAGAGTGTTGTAGCAAGATCCAGTGCAAAACCATAATACAGAGTTTGGCTCAAGCAATTTCTTAGAGAGTTACAATTTGGAGATGTTACTCAAATGACACTTGTGTGTGACAATTAGGATGCTCTTCATATTAGCTCTAATCCTGTCTTTCATGAGAGGACCAAACACATTGAGATTGATTGTCATTTCATTCGGAAAAAGATCATGTCTGGAGACATCAAGACTGAGTTTGTTAATTCAAGTGATCAATTAGCAGATATTTTTACTAAGTTTTTACGGGGACATAGAATTGATTATATTTGTAACAAGCTTGGCACATACGATTTGTATGCTCCAGCTTGAGGGAGAGTGTTAGATATTGTTTAGATATTGTTTGATATTATTAAGATATTGTTAGATATTGTTAATCACAATATCAAACAATATCTTCTATTTACTCTATTTATTTTCAGTTACTCTTTTTAATTGTACCTCTATTATAAATAGATTACCCTATGTGTAGTTTATACACAAGGGAGATTAATCTCAAACTCTATTTTCTTTATTCTCAACAATAGTGAAGAACTTTGAAGGCATTTTCCACAAGCTCCAACCCATTTTTTACTTAAAGTTACCTCCAAAAATGTCCCTTTAATGTTAATATTTGAAGCACTTCTCAGGATTTGGGAAACAATAAAAATTGTACAGCAGCGATAGTGAACTGTCTGACACTCTAGCAGTGCATAGGTGTCAAGTGGCTACAGTAGCATGCTATTGCCAACTCTATTCATTTGAATAAAAACCTTATGAAAACATGAACTTTCTTATATATATATATATATATATATATATATATATATATATCCACAATGTACCTTCCAGCAACACGATACTTGATATAATACAGATATCCAGACTCTTCTGAATATTCAACTTCCTAACCATAAAAGCAAAGGTTCAATCAGAACATTCAAAAACCAATTAAGTAGTAAACAAACAATAGTACAATACAATCTAAATGAAAAGTTACTTACCAAGTCAGATACAGCAGTTTGTAGAGTAGGTGACCAGTTTACCATATATGAACCTGAAGCAGACACAGGAAGTTCAACATTGAGGGAGTGGATGCAAAGAATATTGCACTTTTAGCATAATTTACAGCACCCTCTTTATCATATCCAGTGGAGCATTATACGTTATGCCTATGAAATCCCTCTTGTGCATAGCAGATTATTAGGATAAATAATAGTATCATATCTCCATAATAGTTAGGAAAACATATCTTCAGAATCTTCCTATTCATCTCAGCATATTTTTATTTCATTTCTCCAAGGTTTTTGATTATAATAAATACAGATCATGAGAATGTAATTGGGGCAATTGTTATGAATAAAATAATTCTTTATTTTGTTCCATAATTAAGGTTGGGAGCCATTTAGAGCCTACTCAAGCAAGTTCGTTGGGGCTATTGTGTCACCTATTATCGCACTCATGTTGAACCACCCACAAATATCTAATCACACGCTCGAAAAGTTCATTCATTAACGTAAGAGCATATGTTGGAGATTCTACATCAACTAAAATATAACCAAATCATAATATATATGTTGGATGCAAACCTCACCTTATAAACAGGTTTTGTGAAGTTGAGATAGATAGAAACTCACTTACTAAGGTGGTATTAGAGACAATGGTTTGTCTTGGAGACCAACTCGGGCGAGATTATTGTGCTCATGTTGGACAACCACAAATATCTAATATCACGCTCGAATGTTCATTCCTTCATGTAAGAAAATATGTTGGAAATTTCAAATCAACCAAAACTATAACCAAATCATAATATATATAAGATGGGTGCAAATCTCACCTTACAAGCAGGTTTTGTGAGGTTCGGTTAGACAAAAAACCCACTTACTAAAGTGGTATCAGAGACGATGGTTTATGTTGAAGATTGTTAGGGTTAAAAATTGAATTAAGAGAATAGCAATATAGATGAAACAAGTCTAGATTCCAGTATTATTATTCAGAAAAGTATCAGAAAATACGGTAGGGTTAACAAATCCTACTACCACAAAGCAAGCTCCTTTCAAAGAATACAACATTCCTTCCCGATTTCCTCTCCCCTCTAACTATTCTCCTACTTCACTATATTCCCCCTATCCTTCTCACTCCTTAACTGATTTTGTTACATATTTTCCTACCTCAGCAATCCTCTTCACCCCCTTTGTTCTCCTCTAGTACACCCTCCAAACCCTGGGCCTATGGCCAATATCTAGGCCCACATCCCTTGCTCTATCAATACCTGCTTTTTCAAGTGAGGGAACTGACTTTTGATGTAAAATTCCTCTTCCCATGTAGCATTTTCCATACCTTGGCCCTTCCATTGTATAAGCCCTTGACTAAGAATGTCGGCACCATCTTTAATCACTCTTTTTACTAGTATACCCTCTGGTTCTAGGTTTACTCCATCATCACAAGCCAACTCTAGTGGTATTCCCGCCTGCATATTATAATTCCCTACAGCCTTTGATAGATATATGATAGGAAAATCAATACAAAACAGAATAGAAAAACATAAGATAGTATATGGAAATTGTATTATTGAATCTGTGAAAAGAGCAACCAGAGCTTAACACGGTATATTATCTTTTCCAGAGTCTATGATTCCTCTAGAGAGACAACTCTCCTTACCCTATTGCATAACAAACTCCCCATGTACTCCCTTCTCTTTCCTCCCCTCTCAAATACTTGAATTCCCACTAATTCAAGATCCCTTGCCACGTCATTACCCCATAACTAATTAATATTCTCTGGGCCTGATTTCTTTCTTCACTTGCAAACAATGGGCCTTACACTAACATGGTCTTCTTCACTACCTTTCTCCTTGTTAGAATTATTACCTATTGTATCATTAACCCTATGTATAGGGTGTTGAGTGTGGGAAACCCACTACTCCCATATCTACTGTTGCATCTAATCATGCCTAGTATCTTAGAGTAGTCTTTTCATATGTACTTGCTTCATTATAAATAGAAGAGAAGGAGAGTGGTATTGTTGTCCACTACTCATATATTTCAAAGTATCAGTTTCAAGTTGGAATCACAGCGGGTCGATCCCGCTCTGGTTTCTGTCTCATCTGGTGCGTCACCGTTGTTCGCGGTTGATCGTCCTTAGTCACCACGGCTGTCCAAGTTCGTTTAACCTCGTTTCTGAACTACCCAACACTGTCAAACAACATTTCAACACTGTCCGCCACTGTCTGCAGTCCTCCGTCGCTGTCCGCCGTCGTCCGCCGCTGTCCACTGAAGCAGTTCCGTCCGGAAACCACCGGATCTGGACCGCCTCTCCGTGCGACAGCCAACCCCGCCGGTGTCGCAGGTAGCAACGTCGCCACTTGCCTCCACGCGTGTCATCTCTATTCGCTCCAGTCAGGCGCGTGCCGCTCACGCGCCGCCTTCCAGTCGCCGGTTCGTCGTCGCGCCACCTCTGTCGCCGTCGCCAAAGCTTCCTCTACCCGTTTTGACCCTCAAACCTCTGTTCCGGTGAAGTCCAGTAGCACCCCTTGTGGAAATCGTCACTTTCGAATTCGAAAATCGTCACTGTTTCACTGTTTTTCGAGATCCTCTCTGTTTTTCTTTATTCCCGTGGTTGACTACAATATTTCCAATGTCCCTGTCACTCCAAGTCTCGACCAAAGTCCTCCTGAGCCATCATCTACACCTATTGATTCGCTCCAACACAAGATGCCGACGACTAGTCCAGTTGTTCAAGAACATGGTGAATCCCCTACTTCAGATTCTTCTCCCTCGTCTCTTGATCCCACGACTCCTGGTGAAGGTGATTCAGGTTGGCCCATTGCTCTCAGAAAAGGTACTCGTTC
>Ga0214544_1002424_pt1 | contig 39173 bp, 20 predicted proteins | sample CNSS3metaG_FD_160074 | JGI IMG/M metagenome (GOLD analysis project Ga0214544, IMG submission 160074) | Root nodule microbial communities from cowpea collected in UCLA plant growth center, Los Angeles, California, USA - CNSS3 | ecosystem: Host-associated > Plants > Roots > Nodule | place: USA...
CACTCACACAAATATATAAATATATAATATTTATATATATATATATATATATATATATATATATATATATATATATATATATATATATATATATATATATAATTTCACGCATCTAAAAGGGACTTTATAATTTTTTTAAAATTATTGTATAGCGTCGGTTGAGCCCATGGTAAGCCCACACTACTTCTAACATCCCAATTTTTAGCAATTTTTTTTAAAAAAAAAACTACTAAAATTAAAATATTTTATTAGGAATATTTCTGAAAGTAGATAGTCCAATGTATATGGTAGATTAGTACAATCATATTAGATAGGATTACAATAATATCTCACACATAGTATCCTACTATAACCAAACTATACCTAACAGGATCCAATCTCGCTCAACTCCCCAAATTGATAGCGCCTCAACCACAAGAGGTACCACTATACCTGCATCTTCATCTGCTCACATAATAAGGTGGTCATTGCAAAAGAAAATAGACAACACAAAGGAAAGAACACAGAAGAAGGATAAGCTAACTTAATAAGAGAATACAAATGCATTATAAAATAGCCTATATGCATACAAAATTCCATATTGAACAAATATAACACAACCACGCAACATATCATATTATGAATCAAACTCTTCTAGACTCAATATTATCCGGATAAGTGCTCTTGAGTCAGACTAGTGAAGTCATGCACCTATGGTGAAATAATGAAATAACTTGCTCTCCCTAAGCTACCACACACAGGGTTAATCCCTTTTACAGTCATAATAAAAATGGAACCACCCTTATGACAGGACCTCCTGGTTTTCTCACCACCTAACCATTTTTCTCTACGTGAGTATGAATAACTAGTAGAGTTTAGGATAACTGCACCAAAATGGAACAATACTAATTGTCAAGGCACACCTCAATGAAACACATCATCAATGGGATTTCCTCCCAAGGAAACACCTCACAAGAGTTCACGACATACCTTTGTTTCATAATATAAACCAATCATATAAATCTTTATCACATTTTTATATTCACATATCAACCAATTACAATCTAAAACATATACATACACAAAGTACATCAAAACGGCGAAAATTATTTCTCTAACCACAAACTTCAAAACAAATATCCCACCAGTCAAAATAAAGAATCGCATGTTTAGGATTAGCTATCAAAATTTCAACTTGATTTGACGGTTAACGAAGTTGGAAGCTTCATTTTACCAAGAAAACGCAGTGCTGAAAAATTGGGTAGCACCCAACGCTAGAAAGTGGCTTTCAACGCTAATCGATTTGTAAAAACGAGCGCTCAGCGCTGCCACATGAGGTTTAGAGTTGTATCAGATATCAACATCAATTTTGCACTTTTTGGCAATTTATAGGCCTATTTCATAGCTCAAATTGGCACTTCTCTTTTAGATGTTATTTTAAAATAGTCTTTAAACCATGGAGTTGATACCAATTTGATCAATGACTAAGATCCTAAAATTCCCAATTACTACTAATTCAAGCAACAATCATAGAAATCAAGAATCATACCTCAATGTAAACATAACAACATTCAACCAAAATCATATCAATTCAGACCACCAACAATCCAAAGAGAATTTCACAAATAACAGATTACTCAGTTCAACACAAGCTTAAAGTTAACTTCCCTTACATGTTATCCAGCTTAAACCGCTCTAAAAACATCAAACACCACTAACTCCACAAGATGCTCTATCTACACATAGAAATATCATAAAAATGATCAGAACATACTGTTATGATCACTGATCAATAGAAACTCATACAGATGATGAAAAGAACGCATGCAAGTAGAAGATGACTCACATGCAACAGAAACAAAAAATAGACAAAAAAAGAGAGTTGAAACTCAACTTATGCAATCGCAGAAATTGATCACTCCAAATTGAAGAGTTCGCTATGAGGATCATTCCTACGGTCTCGATTCTTCAATCAGACGAACAGAGAGGAAGAACTCCTAAACAGAAGTCGGAGAACTCTAAAAAAGTAGTTTCTAGATAAATTGTGTGTTTTATAATAATAAAACTCGTTTAAACCATTATATTTATACTAAAACATTTTAATATTAAAATAATCGAGTCTCACTATTTTTTGGTGCAATCCAATTGCAGGTTCATTACCACCGCAACTTGCTAACTTGACATAATTGAAGATGTTATCTCTCTATGATAATTCTCTAGTGGGTTCAAGCCCATCTGCATTGAATCGCTCTATCTTGATTAAAACAAACTGGAAGGTCAGAATTGGGAAATTTGACAAAATTAAACACATTATATCTCTCAAGTAATTTACTCACATGTTCAATTCCTCTTACTTTAAGTCATTTAGAGAACTTAACGTGTATCTTCCTTCAATATAACAAAATTATTGATCTTATAAGTAGAATTTGGAAATTTAAAAAGTTTACAAAGATTATATCTCAAATAATTCTCTTAACCATTCAATTCCTTCTACTTTAAGTCATTTGTTACAATTTGGTACATCTCTACCTCGACTATAACCAAATACAAGGCCATATACTCGAAGGATTAGGGAATTTTTCCAAATTAAAATCTTTTCGACTTTCTCATAAGATTTCAGATTTAATACCTCCTAAACCCCAAACAAAATATTCTTTTTGCAGCTCTCATCAAATCAGTTTTGTGATTCAATCCCCTTAGAAACTATGAAATGTTCCTATGTTGCAGAATTTGATTTAAGCAACAATTTATTTAATGAAAATATAACTTCACAAATTGGTTGTGTTAATGACCTTATCTCACTAACAATTTTCTTGTTAGTGAGATTCCATTTCTTTTGAAAATGAACTTTGTACTTCATCGTTTGGATCTTAGTCATAATAATCTCTAGTAGGGATGTCAGAACTGAATTGAACTTAAAATTAGTTTAGACAAACTAGTTGGAAATTAAGTTGGTAATGGGCCTACAAGAAACCATTCTTTTATTTAATATCAAAAGTTTAACAATTTCTTCCTATACCTCCATACATTTAAACTCGCACTCCATAGAATTTTGAAATGACCCATTTACCATTATCTTCTTCCTCTTCCACCAACATATGCACATCCTTCTCTCCTTCTTCTTCCTCTATTGTCACTCTTTTATTCTTCCTTCACCTTTACCACATTTTTCTTCCTCCACCTTTACCGGCACCCCCACTCACCACCTTCTTCTTTCTTCACTGTCATCTTCCTCCATCCTTCACCTTCTTTCCAAAAAAGACATTTTAAATTGTGCGATGGAGAATGCATTTTTTGTTTTGAATTCTAGAGTACACAAAATTTATATTTTAAAATTGTAAATTTAAAATAATTACATTTAAATTAACGTTATCTAAAGGACAAAAATATAATATAATTATTTTAATTTAAAATAATGGTTACTTAAAACGTAGAATTAAAAAGAAAATATGTATAAAAAAAAGAATCCTTATATGAAATGAGAATCAATCTTTTAATCTCTTATATGTTATAATATAGGATAATAATATTTTGATTCATTTTTTTTTACTCACTTTTAACTCATCACTCTAATTACCCTTCAATTATCTATTTTGATTTTTTTTTAGTAGTGTAGTGTGATGTGATGATATAAGGGTGATTGGTGTGGTGAGTTAAAAGTGGGTTAAAATATCATTATCCTATAATATAAAAGAATTAATTCTTTTCTTGACTAATTTTTTTTTTCAAATTTCATTGTAATTTTTTCGAATTGATTATGTGCTTGTCATGTGAGAGGGGAATCGATTATGCTTCAATTATGATAAAGAAGAATGGATTATCATATTGTATTTTGGAATCATTAAGCGTGAGAGAATCAATTCTCTGTTCTCTAGAATAGATTATGAGCCTTCATGTTCATTCATCTTCTCAAGCCAAAAACAATCTCACTCCTCCATCACATAGAGAGCCATATATTTCATTTGGGCTAGGTGTCTTTTCTTCCTTATCTTCTCAATTTTGCTAGAGATATATGTTTAGGATTACCCGCAAGTGCGATTGGCATTTGCTCTTTCAGCCTTTGCAAATAAAAAATCAGTAAAAACAAATACACCTTAAACACACAAAAAAGAAATGATGAGATTAGTCTTCAAGTAATTGATTTTGATATGTTATTATTGTAAAATTATCTGCACTTTACTAATTAAAAATTAGTTTTCCATATTTAAAGCTATGTTTATAAAAGTTAATTATAATAACACTAAGTCATAATAAAAACATAATATATTTTAATTAAATTCAATATTGGTATTTTTGTAAGGAATGAAAAAGATGAATAATAACAAAATTGTTTTTTTTTATAATATTATATTTTTATAATAATAAAACAAGGACGTTGCTAAAGAAAGAAAAATAAGATAAAAGTAAAAACCATTTCTGTTAGTGACTAAAAATGCAACAATATATATTGCATAATATAGATATGAATATTTCTTCTTCTACTCTGTTAAACTGTTGAAGTACTTGTTATTCATTCAAAAATGAAAGTTTTGAAACATAAAATATTTAATTATTGAGGTGACATGCACACAAAGTTTGTAACAAGTGTCATCATTCTCAAGGCCTAAGCATAACCCTTTCATACCACATTGTAATCGACAACCTCCAGAATTAGTATATTCATTCATTGTATTGCAGTACCACTCTTCTACCCTTCACAATACCCCTTCTACTCTTTCTCTTTCTTGGTAACCTTCCCATCAAAACCCATCTTCTCACTCACAATCACGTTTTTCTTATTCTAACTTTTTAATGCTTTTTTGGCTTTTGGGGGTTACATTGCATTTAAATTTCGAATTTTTACTGATTTTCTGGCTTGGCTCTATCTGGGTTCTCTTTGTTTCTTATTTTTTGTTTTTGGGTTGGCCAGTTTTAATTTTTTTTTTTTGCTGGGTGGTTTTTTAAAGAGTGTTTGGGTTAACTGTTTTGTGGATGGTCCAGGTTGATAGATTGGTGTAAAGAGAGTCATGGGAAGACCATTCTTGATCAATCTGGAAGGAAACTTCTATAGCTGCAAACACTGTCAAACACATCTTGCTCTTGATGACGACATTATCTCCAAGGTTTTTAAATCTTTTCTCTCTATATTTCCTTCCCTTGATTTTCAATTTGATTTCTTGGTGTCTGAATGTACAATTTTTAAGTGACAATTGTGGCTTTTTACTTGATAACTAGTTGATATATATTTATATAAGGTTTTTGTAGTTTGTTCCTTACTGGTTGATCGTAATGAGAGGAATGTAGTGATTCACCCGAGAGAGAGAATGACGATGGAAGAACATAGTGTGGTAAACTCAGGTGGGGGATAAAAAATACCAGATGAGATATCCACGCCAATTAATATATTTTATCTTGTTGGGTTTATAAAACAGTGGCATTTCAGAACAGTGTTTGTGTCAAACAATGCTAACACTTAGAATGGCGCTCCTAAACAACAGTCTATTAGGAATACACACACATCACAATTTAAGAATTTCCTTTCCAACGTTTTCAATTACTAAACATTTATATATGGTTCCAATTTCGAGATACTTGTTGATGTTCTACTTTTAACCATCTGCAGTACTAGTTCATTAGTGTTTCTTACAAATTTGAGGATGAAGTGTGTGAAAGACATCTTCAAATAGGATATGTATCTTTAAAGGCTTCTAAAATTGACCATTTGATGGAATTTCCTAATTTAACTCTGCATTTATATTTGAATGATCCTGCTGCTAGTGTCAGGGAACATGGTAAAATCTTTTTGTCATTTGACATCCCTATCTGAACTTGTTTAAACTGTGGATTTTGTATCTGTCTTTGTATTCAAATCTTATAAATCAATAATTTATTTGCCAACTATGTTTCGATTTGAATCTATTTAAGAATTGGTATGTGATACCTTCCCATGAAACTTCTAGATCATTAAGATTTTCTCTCCCTGATTCTGCTATACTTTTTGAAAAGTCATTTTTATAAGTGAGCGAAGTATTGGGAACGATTAGAAGTATTTTATAACACTTTAGGTTTTGTTGATTTACTGCAAGATGATTTTATTGAAAAAGATCAAAGTCATGATATGTTTTTCACTCGGGATTGGGTTTGTCTACCTGGTGTTCTGCTTGTTGTTTTGGGAGGTATTGCCAATATGTGTTTGAATTGAATCCTTGATTGTACAGTGCATTTTGCAGACTAAATGTATGATCAAAATTTGGAACTTGTATACATTCTAACCCCCCTTTTCTTCTCTTAGTCTTTCCATTGCAGGCATGGAAAAGCTTATCTTTTTGATAAAGTGTAAGTGTTATTTAACTTCATCGCTACCACATTAACATAGGCATTACTTGGTGTGGATGTAGAACCTTTATTCTTGTAGGATTGTTGTGAATTATGTATATAGCCAATATACTAATGCATGATGGCTCTGGTATCATACCCCTTCTTTTACTGATAATTTCTTTTTTTCTTATCAAAACTTTAAAGTTACTTTGGTGTGGAATTTGCAATATTTTTTATAAAAAAGTTTCTTTCCAAATCTTGAATGTAGCAGTTCTCCAATTGCACCAGATGAAAATTGAAAAATTAAGATAACTGTTAGAAGCTAGGAGGCTTGGACACGCCTCATAAACGGTGTGTCCCGTGTCCGATATGTAATGGACACCGAAACACGTCGTACAATACATGTATCGGTGAAGTATCTAATTTGAGAGATATTTTTTGTTTTTGACATGATTTTGACATGACTTCATAATGTTAGTAATTACAAATACAATAATTTTCTAAAAAACACAAATTTGTAAATTTATTACATAAGTTTCCATTATGATTATAGAAATAAGGAACAAATCTTATATGATCACTACTTTTCATTTTTTGGACATTAGATAAATAGATTAGATTCATTTTTTGTTAGTTGACAATGTGTTTTGTTTATTATATTTGACTAATCTAGTTTATAGATGATTATGAGTATGTAAATACATAATGATCTAATATATATATAGATCCATGTCCTCGTGTTCTACATTTTGGAGATTACACATGTTGATCTGTCCGTGTCGTGTCCAATATCTGTTAGTATTCGTGCTACATAGGTTATAAGTTATTTGTTGTATAGGAATGCTTCAAATAACATCTTGTTAATCTATGTTATGACAGTGTGAATGTGACAATTGGAGAGAAAGAAGAACGGATGATGATAACCGGATTGCACACTGTTGTTGACTTATTCTGTGTTGTATGTGGGTCCATTGTTGGATGGAAATATGTAAGAACTAGCCTCTAAAGCTCATGTTTTGCTATTTACCTTTTACTTATCAAAAACTTCTGTTCTCAATATGTTTTACTTTGTTTCATTCTAGGAAGCTGCTTACGAGAAGAGTCAGAAGTACAAAGAAGGAAAGTTCATCCTTGAAAGGTAACCAGTTAGTTAATCTATATTCAGGCACACTCTACATGTTATTGAAGAACAACATGAAAAACTCATAAGAAACTGCATTTAAAACTCTGTTTTTTGAAAAATGATAACTTCTTTTAGTTCACATTTTGATGGAAAGGGCTTTATTATTGAGTAGGTATAAGGTTTTGGGATCGGATGGAAGCATCTACATGGAAGCTCAAGAAGTTCATCATGCATCAAGTGATGCAGATGATATTTGAAAATTTGCTCATTCCATGTTTAAATTGTACATTCTTCCTCAGCTTAGAACCACTATATTTGCAATGCACATCTCAGTGCTTGTGAAAGTTGAGTTCTATTTGATAGTTAGGTTAACGAATCAATGGCTTCAAGCATATTTTTTCTTGGAGGACACGTTTCATAAAAGAGTAATTTGGTTTTTTTAGAAGTTTAAAGTTGGTAAAGTATGTTTTCTGTATCAGAAATCATGTTTTCTAGAGATGGCTTTTGACCAAGTTTCTCAAAAGAATATTTTCATGAAAAATGTAAGAATCTAGCTTTTTATACTTAATACATATTTTTCAAAAACCGGAACCCAAATACAAATGATGTCACGGAGATAAAATATTTGAATTTGTTAATAATTGAACTGCTAAAACTCTCTTTATACCATTTAGTTTATGTGTATTTGTCATCACAAAAAGAAAATTTGGTGAAACCACGTACTTTGTGAGTTAGATATAGATTTTTTTTTAAAATATATTTATTTTTCTGACCCTTTCAGAAGATGGGTTTTTGTAGGTTAAACTTAAACCGGCTAAAAAGGTCTATATTCATCCTAATTTGAACTGAAACATTTATTTTTACTGTTTTGAAATATAAATGAAATTATTTTAAAATTAAAAGCAACGGTGGTGGTGGAAAAATATTGTGATGATTATTAAGTAATAATTGTTGTACCAATTGTTCGTAAGTTGAAACAAAAAGTTTATTGAAGTGATGGAGCTGAATATGCTGTCAGATTTTCAGAAATTGAGAGGGGTCAAAATTCTCATAACCTTTTCTCTTTCAAAATACAAAAGACAACACAGCATATAGCTAATTCTTACTTTTTTATTCCCTTATATAATTTATTACTATATTTCAAATACTAATTTGATTTAGTGATTTACTTCTCTAAAGTATATGGTTATGTAAATTAGTAGGTATGATTTTACTCTATGCGAAACAACACATTTTTTATTATTTTTTGTAAATTTTGAAATTATTGTTTTTATTATTATAAAATTTGGTTTTAATTACAGTAAATCCATTTGATTCACATATCTTTAAATTTAGAATGTAAGTTTGTACATTCAAATCAAATATTTCCATTCTTTTTCTTTGCATTTAACTGTTAGAATCGATTTATAAAAACTTGTAACGCCTATCATTTTTTTTTCACGAACATTTTTTTGTTATATTGTCTACTAACTTGGTATAATAATAGAATGAAAGGGATTTAAAAAAAAAAAAACTAAATGTAAAAAACTTATACATCCAAAATTTAATTTGTGAAATGTTGAATTCAATCTGTTTTAAATTTCAGAAGTTTTGCTTTCATGAAATATTTCCCTAAGTAGGAGGTGGAAGTATGCAAGTGTCTTTGTGGCACTACTAAGTAAAAGAAAACAACAAACCCTTTTTCCATCTTTGTAAGCAACAAAGTAAAAGTTGTATCAATCTACAAATCTCAACCTTAATGAAATGTGTGTTATGTTTCTACTTATGCACTTTTTAATTTTGACATAGAGTTTTGTGAACACCCATGAGTTGGTCTTTTGGGAAATGAAATTCCCTTCTGCCCATACTTTTCTCATTACCCTTTGAGAAGTTTGAGCACCTTCACGCAATTTGTTAAGCACCGTCATATGTGAAAAATGAACTCACTACCGTTATCTTTCCAATATTGAACTTCTTCACGAAAACCTCGTTAGAAGCTTGTGTAAGGAACCATTGAAAATGATTTGAAATGGCACTTGATCAAACACTAATCACAAAAGATGAACGCATACTAATAGGTGATGCAATCCTAACAAAGGATTAGGATGAAAGGACACTTATAAAATCAACTAAAGTAAAAAGGTGCAAAGAGTAGTTAAATATTATATTCAACGGCGGTCATAAATTATATTTTGATACAATTTAAATTTAATAAAATATATTATATCTATAATCTAAATTCATTTAAATTAGATTTAATTGTTTAATATAATTTAAATTGAATCCACTTTGTTAATTAGATATGATATTATTAGACCTATTAAACATAGATTAGACCGACTCAACACAATCTAGCGCCAAACCAACTTATGTCAACCTAGGTTTAGTTAATTCGGCTTTACTTAAGTTTGGGTCATCGTATCTCAACATTGGTCAAATCTTACTTGAGTTCACCTGGACCAGGACTGACTAGGCTTTACTTGGGCCCAAATTGACTTAGCTCAACTTGGGTCCTTATTGACTTTGATGACACTACTAGACCTTGAGCCTGGGATGACTCGACTAGACCTTGGGTCCGAGATAACTTGACCCCACCCTTCACCCGAGTCGACTCACCTTAACATTTTGCTCAGATCGACTCATCTTGAACTTTGGCTTGGGTCGACTTGTCTCGACCTTCAACCTGGTTAACTCATCTCGACCTTTGACCACAACAACCTATCTCAACCTCTAACCGAGACTAACTCGTCTTAACCTCTAACTTAGACCAACTCGGCTCAGCATTCGACATGAGTTTATAACGTCACCAATTTCACATTACATGTAAAAGAATTCAACGTTAAAAATGTGCGTTGGAATTTTTTGTAAATAATTTTGTCATAATTGACGTCGTATGCCCTCATAACATACGTCAAATTCGAATTTGACGCCGGACATAGGTAGTCCAACCTCCTTTAATGTCTGTTGGCCCTAGGTCTAATGCCCTTTAATGTCTGCTTTGAGAAGGCCCGACATCAATTTGCCTTTTAAATTTCAGAAATTGGGTCAACGCCCTCACCTTTCTCTTTCTCATTTGTGGGAAACCTCCAAAGTGCAACGACAATGACAAACTTTAGAAGGAAGTTCTTCAACTCATATCACTTCATCTTATTGTGTAGTGCTCGTTTGGACTCAAACTTTCATTGTCCACGATTGCATTTCATATTAAGGTTGGTTTGTTCCTTCACGTGTATTCTAAAGGTTGTGTTTTTGCATTTTGACTCTTTTTTTTTTTTGTATTCAAATGTAGGGTATTCAGGTCTGAGATATTGTTCACAAATTCAGAGTTGTGAAGATTTAGGGATGAAAAACTTCAAATTGGTCACAAATTCTAAGGTATGTTTTTTGTTTTCGTAGTATTTTTCACCCATTTTCCATACTTTATAGCTTTATTTAAGATACTTGCAGTACTTAGAAAATTATGAAATTTCTTGTGGTGTATTCTTGAATATTATATTGATTTTTCATGGGTGGAGAAAAATATTGACACAAAATTAAGAAAAAAAATCATTAAATTAACGTTTGTTATCCCTATAACAAATGTCAATTAACGTTTGTTACAAAATAACAGACATCAATTTAATGTCTTCCACTATGATGTCGGACCTTCAGCAAATATCAAAAGCCTAAAATAACATATGTTAACAGTCTTTTTTGTGTTAGTGGTATTGTTCAAATTCGTTCTAATTTTTAGTTGAATTCCTACATTTACGGGATACAAGTATGAGAATGGATAGTAGTCGACATTTTAAATAGGATACAAGGATAAATATGTAAATATATGTCATGTCCCCACTTTGATATTTATTTTCATCCTCATACACGTTCCCTTTTTAAATTATTAAAACATCTTTTAATTTATCAGGTAATCTAACAAATAAATTTGTGTTGACTTTTATTTGATACTTAGTTTCCTTAGTTATTTCTAATATACACATAATATTTTTTTAATTATTTGATATTTATACAATTGTTATTTATGTTCTTATTTGATATTTATTTGATTATTATTTGATATTTATACAATTATGATTTTTTTATATTTAATATTTAACTTTAATAAAAAAATGTATATTATACTAACATTAAATATTTGATAATATCGTAATTATTTTGTTATGATTTTTATTTGTTATCATAAAAATATACTGGTTTCTCAAAATAAAGACGAAAATAAAATAAAATAAAAATTTCATACCTATTAATATTAAGAATAAATAGTATAAAGATGTGCATGAAATAAGCCTAACTAATTAAACATCCTATCCCACGCGATTGTCATCCCATTTTTATTGAAATTATTTATTGGTGTGGGTGGATGAATAAATTGATCGTGATATTAATCTTATATTGATAGTAAAAAAAAGTCATTTATAAACCGAAATTTTTTGCTCGTTTGGTAATTAAGAGTAATTTTTAGTAATGTAGCGAAAATTTTAATCAAAAAGAAGAAAAAGGAGTGTTTTTAAGTATTTTCATTCCACCTTTATCCATCACTTTCCTTTTATATTAAAACAAGAGAAACGTAAAAAGTTATGTGGAACTTTTATTTTAGCCAATGACTTGAAATATATTATTTTTGTTATTCTAATTTCTAAATTATTTTATGAACAAAATAGTCTCCAAAAATATTAATTTGTTAATTGTTTTACCATATGAAATGTTGTCAATTGAGTATAAAGATTTTTTTTAAAACAAATAAGAGTTTTTAAGGAGAGTAAATTACATTGGTTCTCTTTGGGAGATATTAGTATTATGATAACTTCTCTTATGTTAAAAACAAACAATTTATTTATCAATGTTAAAGTAGATCACATATTTTCTTTATTCTAAAACACTTGAGTGCTATATTCTATTCACTTTTCCTGTTAAAATACGTAGTTTAGTGCAATTATCTCAGCATCAATAAGAATATTCTTCAAACTATTTTTACTTAAAATATAAACTTTAATATTTTTAACTTACCAAGTTATTCTTTAACCACTTTTCCTACATCAATGTAGCTTTTCTTGGCGAGGAGTTCCGAGAAAGTAAATACTTTAAAAAGTCACAATACAACTAAATTTGTTGTTGTTAAATAAAGGCTTCAAAAATACATTCAATGGAGAAAGGATTGAAAATTTTTGTTTTAGCAAAGCTTTAACAAAAAGTTAAAAATGGATAAAGATTATACACTCAAATATGTAGAGAAAGAGGGTGCACAACTTTTAATATAAAAAAAAAAAAAGAACCAACTCATAATACTTATAGTTTTTTTTTTAAACGTAATTTACTCTGTTAAAAATCTACCTCACAAATAATACATTTTAAGAATCAAATTGTACATAAAAAAACATGTTTAAAAAGGTAATTAAAATTACTTATATGGAACAAAAACTTCTAAACAACTGTAATTTTTTTTCCACACAAATACAAAATTAATTAACGGCACATCTAAAGAAATTGAAATTTACAAAAATGTTTTATAATAATAGAAATGAACTTTTTTTTATAATTTTATTTGAATTGAGAGTATATATAGAATGTGATTAATAAGTTAGTTTGATTAACACAAAAGTATTTAATAAGTTGTTCTAAAATAATCTATGTTGGATGTTTATCATTTATAAATTATAAGATATTTCTAAGTAACTTATGATCTATATTTTTATTATTTTTAACTTCTGTTACCTATCTTTAAACTTCACATAAACAAAAAAATTCAAAATTTAAAAAAGAAGTTGATTAATAGTCATTAAATAAATTAATTTAAACAAAATAACTTATCCAAAGAAAATAATATATATAATTTAAAAATGAAAACATTAAAAGATTCAATGAAAGTGTAATTATTTTTAAAATACAAATAATAATATATTTTTGAAAACATTTGAAATGAAAAATAAAAATATTTATGATGGGTGATGAAACCTGGCAGTGTGTGGGGGCATTGATTCAGTGATGATGGTTGAGCAGTTCAGAGCCAATCATAAATGTTTTTTGCAAACTCTTCTCAATGGGACCCTCACAATCACAGAGGAGCGTCTTCCTCTAATCCAAATTTTGAACCGCACGATTTACGAGGACCCATCTTCTCTCTCCCATCACCACCGTCCGATCTTTCTTTCCTACATCTCGAGGAATCCAACAGCCCACGTTTCATCTTTGACCCATCACCATTTTTTAAATGTGCCACTCCCATCTTACCGTCTTACCCCCCAACTTTGAATTTCCACTCAATTAACATATTTCAATTTTGAATCATTCTAGATGACAACAACATTAAACTATTGATATACACTTCATTTGAGTCATAACATTGATGCTACATGTGGTGATGTGCATCGGAGAATGTCTTTGTCCATTTTTTATACACCATATATATATATATATATATATATATATATATATATATATATATATATATATATAATATAATACACAAAGTCTTTTTTTCTATGGTGGAGATAAAATTATTTTAGAGAATAGAAGTTAGAGTAAAATTCGTCTTATCGATTGGTTTAGTGAGTTTATTTAGATTTAAAATGTTTTATTATAATATTAAAATTATCAATAGTGAGTTTATTTAGATTTAAAATGTTTTATTATAATATTAAAATTATCAACAGTTTAATTTAATTATGATTTATTGAGTTATTTTTTGTCTATATTAAGATCATATTGCATTCGTTTGAGTTGGTTTTAACCATTGGCTCTGATACCATTTATTAGGTTTATAAAGAGAGTTTCATTTGAGAGAACAAACACTAATGAGAGCTTAGCCGAATTACATAAAGTATTAACACCACTCTTAACTCAAAATCTTACGGCAATGAGTGTATGAGTCTTTATTCTTATATAATGTTCTACTTTCTCATTTCTAGTCAATGTAGACTTAGACTTACACTTAAATTCTTAACATGAAACCTCTCTCATTCATGTTTTTATTGTTTGTAAGACAAAGATGATAAATAAATAAATAAATAATTAATTAATGGATTCATTCAATTCATATGATTTTTTATTTGAAAGAATAGATGGTATAAAAATGTGTTGTGGGCACTTAGCATATTTATAGGCAAATACCAACTAATTGTGTAATGCTTAGTGAAGAAATGGCAACAAGGACAAAAGTAATTGTAATTCACACTTTTTTATGCAATTACAAACAGGACAGAATTTATGTTTTTTGTTCTCTTCTTTTATTTTTTCACTTTTTAGTACATAGGTGCATGCATTTGTTTTTTCTGTGAACTCATTTTATTTTGGAATGATAATGCCCTACATGTTTCAGATTAAAAGAGTCATCGCTATTCAATAATAAAAATAAAAGACTCGCCTTTAATCAACGTAGTTTGGCACGTTATGCAAACCACTAAGAATAGGGTAAAAGATACCTAAACAAATGAATCTCACCCTAGCTTTTTGTTAACAAGTTTCGTACCTTAATTATACAAAAATTACTAGATGTCAACTCTTAATTAATAGTACATATACTTATTCATAATTATTTACTCAATTGTCACATGTTTTTTAGCCCATTTTCTGTGTTTTAGTTTTACAATTTTACTCTTTTTATGGGCATGTAGTTGTTATTTACAGGCTATTTACATGAGAATAATGTCGTTGTTGCATAAATGTTTACAATTTCTTTTTCACGGTTTTCTTTTTCTGTTTTTTCATTACATCAACAGTTTAGTCGATTTTTTTTTTCTTTTTTATTTTCTTACCTTTTTTTACTATTTAATTAAATTATTTAAAAGCTTTTGTCGGTGTAAATTTTTCTTTATATATTATTGAAATAAATTTTTGAAAGTTCTAAGAAGATGTCCCGTCGTGTTTTTTGTATTTATTTCCCTTCGTACGGTTTAATCTAAGCCAACATTCATGTTATTCTTTATTATCTGTCTATTTTATTTTTTATTTTTTTGGAAGAAAAATTGTTTTGTATTTTATAAGTTTATGATCCTTTTAAGCATATTTTCCACACTTATTATTAATAAAATATTAATTATATTTTATCTTCTTAAACAAATAGATAAAAAGACAGATTTATTAAAAACATGTATGAGATGTAAAGACCATTGATTTTGTTTGGTAACATTTCTTCCATTAAATAATAATAGTCTTTAGATTACATTTTCTTCTTTGAAATCACAGGTGCGTTTAAATTGCTTGTTGAATTTAATTTTCTACCAATTATAAATACATCAGGTCATCCCAACCCAATTCAACTATCATAACTAATTTCATAAAAATAAATTTTGAATCTTATATAACATTTCATTTAAACATGTTCACATTATATTAATATTCTAAAATCTTAAATAAAATTTTGAATCATAAAAATTTAAAAAGAAAATATTTCTTTAACTTCAAAATTATTAAAATATAGATTTTATGGAACTTTAATATTAAAATAAAGTTATAAAGAAATCTTGTAAATAATTTGTGTTTAATTTTCTACCATTTCAAATGGCAGCATCGTCATTAGTCTCAAAACCAGTGGACAAACTTTTCTAAGAAAGCAAAATAGAATCAAAGCAAAATATTTTAATAAAAGGCATTAATTGTGTCAGCGAAACAAATAAATAAACCTTTCAGAAATTGAATTCAAATCTTTTGTTTTTATTATTACATGTCTTCCGTTTTCAAACATCTGAATGCCAACCAGACAAAGTTGCAAAGCAATTGCAACTGCAACGTCCAACCTTGTCAAGGCACTTCATCAATCACCAAATCGAACGTTTCGAATAAAAATAGGTTCTTCCTCTTCCAACGGAAACAGACACCACTCAATCCTCCTTCTCCACGTGACTCAACTCTTCCTCCAACACTAGCTGAGTTCTTAGCTTAAGCTTATTGCAGAAATTTTCTGTGCTGACCCATATTTTATTTCCTTGCATAACGGTAATTAATAGTTGTTGGTGCCTTTTTACCACACCCTTTTGGATCATCTTTCGTCATGTCAATTTTTAGGCTTTCAATCATTAAGTTTTGGCTGAAAGTATGAGGCTTTGGTGATTTCCACTTGGTTTTTGGCTTGAAGGGATAATCTAAGCGTGACTTTTTTTTTTCCTTTGCATCTAGAGAGAACAGAAGCTGAGGTGATGGTGATGAAGGAGAGAGATGAGGAGCTCTCTTTGTTCCTCGAGATGAGGAGGAGAGAGAAAGAGAATGAGAAAAACAACCTTCTTCTCCTTGAAACCTCTGAAGAACTTGATTTGTCCAATCTGGGTATGTTTTACTCGTATCATGTTTTTTGTGGCACTTGTTGTGTTCTATAATCCATTATTAACGATGCCTTTCTGTGTCATGTTATTTGACCACAGAATCCAATCATGGGGGCTCAATGAATTCTAAGATCGTTTCTTCGGTGCCACCGAGGAAGCATGGGCTTGAAGAGTTCTTGAATTCAGAGAATGACAAGTCTGACTATGAATGGTAATCTTCGACTTCAACTTTTGATTGCTGGTGGGGTGCGTGATTTGGACTTAGGAGTTTATAGATCTTGAATATTCTAATTAATTGAACCAAGGTTTTCTTGAGCATTTCGTTTTGTGTATAATCTGATGTAGAGAAATTCCTCAAGTCTAGATAGATGGAAGCTGTCATAATAGCAAAGGTGAAACTCCATGATTCGCGAATTTTTTAGGATGATTAAAGTGCATAGTTGAGTTTTTCAGCTGTCCCCATTCGAAGCTGAAAAGTCTTCTAATCCTCTTCAGTTTTTTCAATGACAAGTTTTGGTTGCACGTCTAACTCCAACTTCCACCTTTATGTTCCTGTTCTTATCAACCACCCGGGATAAATTAATTCATAATTATTTTGTTTCTTAAATATTTTATCTGTTAATCACACTCTGCTTGCAATCAATGGAGCTTTGTAATTTCCAATTTTAGTGCATGCTTGAATATGAGCTGAAAGTTTCTCCTAAGAAACAGATCACAATACTTTTCACGCGTCTTCTTCTGGCATTGATGCCAGTTCGCAGAAAAGAAAATCTATGATCACCTTAATCTTAATCTTTTATGATTTCAAATGCAAACCTTTAGAAGAGGAATCAGAAATGAAGTATATATCTTTTGCACAGTGCATTCATCCTTTCGTTTATTCGACTTTTCTGGTATGCTATTCTATAGCAATACTGAAAAGAACCAAGTTGCATAACACATATATTAGCACCTTTGTATTTTACCTTATTCGTAGTTTCTGCATCTGTATTACATTACCATTTTCGTCCACCATAATTACATTGTATTGACTAGAAGTTTTCTGTTATCAGGCTTCTTGCGCCACCAGATTCACCTCTTTTTCCTACTTTAGAGAAAGAATCACAAATATCAGTGAAGAGTGAACATGAGACTCATAATGCTCGCCCAGCAGCTTTGAAACCTAGGGTAAGCACCATTGTATATGACTTTTAGATGTTGCTAAACCATATCAATTAGTTGGATGCTCATACTCACAGCATAGACTATGTTTACACAATTCTGTCTGTTATTAGTTGAAATTTATTTGAAGTTACGAAATCATATGTAAAATTCATTAAATCAGAAGTGAGGCTCATCTTTTTTTGTTATTTCTTATAAACTTGAACTAATAATAAAGCATTTGGTTAAAATACTGTTTTAGAGACTATGTTGCTAGCATCTTGCTTTCATTTGCTAGTAATGTATTCTCCTTTTTTGGTAGGTTTAACTGATAAAATGCTTTCCACTTTCTTCTTATGTTGTGTCCTGTATCTCAGGTCTCTAATATCCAAGTAGAACCTGCTTCAAGAAGCAATGTAGTTTCTAAGCATCATGCATCAGTGCCAGGAATAGGTTCTTTCACATCTGGTAGGAAACCTTCTTCATCTGGAGCTCCAACCCCAGCCACTTCAAGATCTTCAACTCCCTCTGGAAGGCCAACATTACCTTCAACAGCCAAATCCTCTAGGCCCTCTACACCTACCTCCAGGGCTACCTTAACATCTGCAAAAGCATCAATTCCACCAGTGAGATCTTCCACTCCTACAAGATCCACTTCCAGATCCTCAACACCTACTACTGCAAGGCCTTCCTTGGCACCCCCCAAGACATCTCAAAGATCAGCAACACCAACACTTAGATCATCAACTCCATCAAAGGCATTTGGAGTATCTGCTCCTCCTTCTAGGCCTTCATCAGCATCAAAGGCACGCCCTGGCCCTCCAGCTGCTAAGAATCCAGTGCCATCACGTGGAAGCTCTCCATCGGTCAGATCTAGACCCTGGGAACCCTCTCAAATGCCTGGTTTCTCTCTTGATGCTCCTCCAAATTTGAAGACATCATTGATAGATAGACCAGCTTCAGCCACAAGGACTAGGCCTGCAGCACCAAATTCTAGATCATCTTCTGTTGACACCAGTAGCAATGGAAAATCTAGAAGGCAGGCAAGTACCCCTACCAAAGGAAGAACTTCAACAGGGTTGGTCCACAATAATCACACCTCTATGCAAGTTTTGAGCAGAGCTCGTTTCACCGATGCTAATGATGAAAGCCCAGTTGTGATTGGGACAAAGATGGTTGAGAGAGTAGTGAACATGAGGAAGCTGGCTCCCCCAAAACATGATGACTATCATTCTTCTCGTGACAATGCCTACGGAAAATCATCTTCTGGTACCTCCGGATTCGGAACTACTCTTTCAAAGAAGTCCTTGGATATGGCTATGAGACACATGGTATGTCTTCCATTTATTCCATGTCTCATGTTTGATCTGAAATCAGTTAGATTATGAAGTTTTGATTGATGAACACAATAACATCACAAGAAAGATATTAATGCTTACAGATTCTTAATCTTTAGTGGAAGTATGTTACAACTTGTAATAAAATGTTGACAGGATCTGAATTAGATTACAGTTTTAAACAGCACTTAAAGTGATGATACACATTATGCAGCAATAAACTTGTAGTGTGTGCTTGGTTTTTGTTCCACAGGACATAAGGAGAAGCATCCAGGGCAATCTGAGGCCTCTTGTGACAAGCATTCCAGCATCCTCTATGTACAGTGTGAGATCAGGTAGTTCCTCAAAGAGCAGGACAGTGAGTGTTTCCGATTCTCCACTTGCCACAAGCAGCACTACCAGCTCTGAACCAAGTGTAAATAACAACTCCGTATCCTATGATGGAAGTGAGATTGAAGAAAATGATTTTGGAAGTGATGGCTTGGCATGACCATTACTGTTCTAGCCACTTTATTTGTATGTGGTACAACAAAACAACACAGATATTCATGTGATACCATGTTTCCAAATAGATGTGCGAGTGAAGAAAGTTTGTAGTACAGTAGACTACTAGAGTTCTAAAACAATAGAAGTGTGCATCCAGAGATTTTATGAGTTTGTCGTAGGAAAATACTTGAGGATGTTCGTGTCCCGAGGATTGTTTGTACCGAACCTTGAACTACTGATTGACAATCTCGTTCAATTTTTACCCACCAAATCTACAACAGTTGCTTTGATTGGTTGAAGAAGAGAGGAAGTAGAAAACGAGATATGTTTTTAGATTAGTCGATAAAAGAGAAAAAAAAAATTAGTTCATTTTAGGTTTAAATATATTTTAAGTTCCTGTAATATAGTTTTACTTTTTATAGTCTTTTTTACTTTTATATTGTTTGGCATTTTTTAGAGGATTTTTATGTTCTTATTATTATTGGATTTTAGTCACTTGAATTAAACCGAGTTCTTGTTAAATTTTTATTTATTTTTAGTTCAACATGGTTGATAATGTTGAACTATTAAATTAATTTTATCGAGTTTGATCCATTTGACACTCAGGTTTTTCCAGTGATTTCACACTATTATTAAATTATTTCTATTGAAGATAATAAATAATCTAATGCCATACATGCCAAAATAAGCCAGACCATACCTTGTGAAAGCCCTTTGGTTAACACTGGTGATGCTTCACTTAGCATAGTAATTAAGGAAAACTAGCAAGATAATTTGCATTATAATTTGCATTAAGAAGAAGATAAGTTGGGCCAAGAGCGAATGGGCCAAGGTCAAAGCCTAAAAACTAGGAAAAGCCCACCACTAGTAGTATAAATAACAAGAAAATCCAGTTAGTTGATGATCTATAAACAACATTAACCCAAATAGTTTTATAAATTGAAGTAAGGGAAAATTTGAACACGAGTCATCTGTGCTTTCATGCAAAACGCACAGTTTCATATGGTGAATGTTAACCATATGGGTCCCACCAACCTTTTTTACATTTATAACAAATCACATAAGTCTTCAAACAACTCTCTCTCTCTCTCTGTATGAAAGAAAGTAAGAAACGGAGTCTTTATGTTTTCTCTCTGATTTTGTCTTTCTCTCATTTTCTTCTTTTCTCTGAATTCTGACTCAGTCATTTCTTGTCTTCGTAATCTTAGTCATTTTATAATCCATTATTGTTCATTATGTCAAGGAAATATATAAATTGGAAAAAAAAAAACACAATAACAAAGCAAGAAAAAAAAAAAAAAAAGGACAGTTACATGTCTCTTTCATAGTTTAACCCTTACTTCTTTAGATCTTTGTTGTCGCTCCTTGCCGTTGATAGCTTCCTTGACCCTTCATTCATTTTCTATTTCCTAAGCATTTATGGATTCACACGTTCCGTCCAACCCGGTGATACTACTACCTCTAATAATAAACTATAAACGCTTTACCTTTCTCTTTGTGAGACTAAAAACCTTAGCTTTTCAACCTTTTTAAGCTCCCATCAGTTGGAAAATTCAGAGTAGGGTTTTGGGTCTAACAGTAATTCAAATCATGCTGTGAAGTCTTTTACCCCTGCTTTGTATTCAAGTTTGCAACTTGTTTCAATGTTTTCCAAGGTAGTTTGGCTTGAGTGTTTTGTTTTCATCCTTGGTGGTGGTGGTCGGTGTGTGAGATAAATTTGAAGGAGAAATGTTGTTTGTAATTTAATGGGAGCCTAGGAGACTGGAACTGGGGCATAGCCATGTTTTGTAATTGTTTTGGTGCTTTGAATTGTTTTGGAAGGAGGGATGATCCGGCGGACCAGCCACATGAACAAGGTACTAAAAAGGAGTATAGCTTTGAATTGCGAATTGCAGCATGGGTCAACTGTTTGTGTCAAATTGAATAGGTTGTTGACTTTGTAATTGTCATGGTTCATCCTTCTCTCTCTTGCATCTTTCTATATATTTCCTGCTGAAAGGGCTACATATGTGTTCTTACGAAGGTTGCAATTGCCTATTTATTGGAAGGAATGAAGGGATGATTTCTTAATGCAGAAACTGCATTTTTGTGGAAAGAGTTTTCTTTTTTCTGTCTGTCAAATTCCACAATTGAGAACCTGGAGACAACATTATTAAAATTGTTGCAGGTCCTTGTGTGAACTGTGGCTAGTTGCTAATATTGAAATGGTCCCAAATTTACATTCTTGGTTTCTTTGTACTGTCTTTTTGAAAATTTTGATTCCTGTGATTTATTTAAGTTTATGTTTGTGATCCAATAGTTGTTGCAACTAAAAAGTTTACCTATAACTCATTGAGATCAGCAACAAACGATTTTCACCCATCGAGCAAAATTGGTGGAGGGGGTTATGGAGTTGTCCACAAGGTGAGAGTCATGACTATCAATTTTTATTTTCCTTATGTTCTTGTTAAGAAGGAAACTTTAAGACTGTCATTGATATTTGCAGGGAGTTTTAAGGGATGGTACTCATGTTGCTATCAAGTCTCTTTCTGTTGAGTCTAAACAAGGGGCTCGTGAATTTATGACAGAAATTGATTTGATATCAAATATTCGACATCCAAATCTTGTGGAACTGATTGGCTGCTGCATTGAGGGTAGTAATCGAATACTGGTTTATGAGTTTATGGAGAACAATAGCCTTGCAAGCTCTTTGCTTGGTAAATACTAGTACAATTTAAATATATATTTGGATATGATTCTTACATAAGTTTGATTAGTTTGAAAGTTTTCAGTGACTTCCCTGTTTGGTTTGGTTATGATGCTGCTTAAATCAGATAATCGAGGGGCTATTTACGAATTGGTTTGTGCTAATGCAAGGAGAACACTTTTACAGGTTCAAAGAGTAAATATGTTGCTCTGGATTGGCCAAAGAGGGCTGCTATTTGTCGTGGCACAGCTTCTGGTCTACTTTTTCTTCATGAAGAGGCTCAACCAAACATTGTTCACAGGGATATCAAGGCCAGTAACATATTGTTGGATGGGAATTTTAATCCGAAAATTGGGGATTTTGGTCTTGCAAAACTTTTTCCGGACAATGTCACCCATGTTAGTACTAGAGTTGCAGGAACTGTGTAAGCACAAATATATCTATTAATGTTTCCATTTATATAACTGGTGCCAGATTTTTTCTATTAGTAATTGCTTGTACGTAAGTTCAGCCTTTCTGTAGTCATTTGAACTCCAATATTAATCTCCAGACACAGATTCTTGAAGGAAAAAGTTATCAGTATTCTTAACTTCTATAGCTTCTTATGTAGACAATATGAACACTATTGTCTCACTCATTTTATCAGTTTGGTTACATTTTGATAATTCTTTATAAGAGACATGGCCATAATATTAAACCAAATTTACCTTTTCTGTTGCAGGGGATATCTTGCACCAGAATATGCACTTCTGGGACAACTTACAAAGAAGGCAGACATTTACAGTTTTGGGATTCTCATGCTTGAAATAATCAGTGGGAAAAGTAGTAGCATAGCAGCATTTGATGAGGACTATCTGGTTTTAGTGGAATGGGTATATTTTTTTTACTCTCGAGTATGATTAATATTGATTTGATACAATGCATGGTAGAATCTTCTCTTGGCTTATTTAATTTCAAGATATATAGGAGCACATAAAGATAAATAATAAAGTCATAAATACTAGTAGGATGCTTGAGAAGGGGGTTTAATCAAGCCCTTCAAAACGTTATCTTGTATAACAAACTTAGAACTGAAACTTGACAAAGAATTTAGTGCTGATAAAACTTTTAGCAGACAGGTAATTGATAAACCCAGAAAATCAGAGGCTTAGCAATATCAATTAAAATAAAGAAGATAGAAAGAGAAGGAGCTTGTGCAGCTGGTTTTATACTGGTTTGGCCAGGTTGGAACTTGCGTCCAGTCCCCAACAAGAGGTGAGATTCTCACTACTCACTACTCAGAAGCAAGTATTCTTTGAGTTTTGACCTCTTCAGCCTAATTAAAGTATACCAGTTCACACACTAAGCACATTGGTTACTTACTAACCTACAATTCTAGAACACAAGATAGACATTTCAGCCTAACAGCATAGTTATCAATAGCAAAAGATAGCAATTTAGAAGAATTTAGATTCTCTACTGGATTTTTCTATATTGTTTTTCTGTTGTGCTTTCAAAATACACTGATGGACACTGATTTTGATGTTTTAAAATATATTAAAAAGATTTTTAAAGTACCAACATCAGTGTATTTTTAATCTCCAGTAGAGGACAACACTAAAAAACCAGTAGAAAATCTGAACTCAATTTAGAGCAGCCATGAGATGCCACACAGTTTGTGAACTGGACCTAGAGAGAGGCTTTATGGAAAACCTAATTTTTCCCTTACAACAGCGTTGTTTTGGGGGATTTTAAGGGACAAGATTGAGATTTCCCTACCCATTAATTTGTAAAATTCTTAGTTGTATGTAGCTTTCCTCGTTTCATATCCATACTGTTAGGTTGAAATGTTGTTGAGTTTTACGTCACCTCCAACTCAACTCAAAACTTCAAGACAAACATAACTCGAAAAATAAAAATTGATGCATCCCTTTTAATTATTGTTGATCATAAGAAAAAGGAGCAGAAATATATTCATTTTTCCTGACTCATCATTCATGCATGCAGGCTTGGAAGCTGAAAGAAGAAAATAGGCTTCTAGACCTTGTTGATTCAGAACTAAGTGAGTATGATGAGAGTGAGGTGTATCGGTTCCTTGTGGTGGCTCTGTTTTGCACCCAATCAGCTTCTCAGCATAGACCAAGCATGAAACAAGTATTGGAAATGCTTTCCAGAGAAGTTCATCTTAACGAGAAGGCTTTGACTGAGCCTGGAATCTACAAATGGCACAGCACTGGAAAAAGGGGTGGTTCTTTGAATGAGACATCATCTCAGGCAATCAAGCACAGAAAAACTGAAAATCCACATGAAGCAGCTTCAGCTCACTTCAGTGGTTCAGATATTGTGACAGAGATGCTTCCAAGATGATGATGGTGTTACGTACATAATAGTGGAATGTGATAATGTTTATCATTGTAGTTTTTAGGAATAAGATCAATGTGTTTCCAAAGGAAATATAAGATCATGGGAGAATTGGCCTTATTTCATCAGCAGGTATATGTGTGTGTATGCTTTATACTTACTCTACTTTGCTATTTTTCTTTTCTTTCTGCTGTTAGCAGTGTGATAATAGTCTTGCTTCTTGTCGATCCTCAAAGATAATAGTCTATGTTTGGATGGATTTCTTCTTACGAAATAAGAGGAAAAATATGAATTTGTTTCCTTAAGTTGAAATTTAATTGTAAAATTTAAAAGCAAAAAATTAGAGAAATTAATTAAATGATAGAATTTTTATAAACTAATAATATACAAATTATTTTTTGTTTATAAGAACTTTATTTTATTTTATTTTTCTCATAAAAGTTCATAAAAAAACTTCGTTCAAACGTCTTCTGAGTCACCTTTCTAAATAAATGTGTGAATATGTTGTCTTCTTTGTCATATTTGAAAATGACCTTTTTGACAAAAAAATATTTTGGCAAACTTAACTAAAAATGGAATTAAAGTAGATTAAAATTTTCATTAAACAAAGTTTCTAGAAAAATTTGTCAAAACTTTATTAAAAAAATTTTGTTAGTCCATAATAGCTCAATTTTTTATTCACTTTCAAGAAGATGCGTTTATTTTAGGCGAGGAGGAAATGGACGAGACGCGGAAAAGTGAGGAAAAGACAGTGGAAGTGTGCGTTTTGTTTTATGAAAGGTGCAGAAAGTATATTAATAGTATAAATATCAAGAAAGAGAAAATGTTGATCCAAATAATGTAAAGATTGTATCAATATATTAATATATATAATAAGTTATACTGTAGATATTAATAAAATATTTATGTTGTTTATTTCACTAGTAATAATAAATAAATAAAATAATTACTAGTAATATAAATTTATCTCACATTTCACTTTTTTTTACTTAATTTCAGCAATTTCATTTCTTTTTTACCATTTGGTAAGATATTAATATTTATTTTCGAATTGGAAAAAAAATTGTTTGTTGTATTTGGTAGATTGCAACGAGAAAAGTACACAACAAAATTTTGTGTATAATCAATCAAATTTTGAATATCACTTGTGATACACGTTGATTTGTCTCATATTTGATGTGATATTGATGAAGTTGCATTTTATTTTTGTCCAAAGTTTTAGAAAGTATGAAAACTAGTCTAGGAGGTTGGCCTAGGCTTTAAATGCAACAAACAACATGAGTAGAAGTGCCTAACACTGTACAAACAAAAGAAGTGTGTGGAGTTGAGATTATTAGTTTTTTAGGGTTTAACCATAGAAATTTTAGGTTAATATATCTTAATATAGTCTCAACATCTTGTAATTTTAATTTAATCATTATAGGTTAGTTTAAATATATGTATATATAAGGGACCAAATTAAAATTTTACAACATGTATTAAGATCAAACTAAAAATATTTTACATGAATAAGGATCAAAATAAGGATTTTATATATACATGCCAAAATTAAAAATGAGTTATACCTAATGTTAGGTATATAAGTTGCGCCACCCATTTAAACATGTTTTTTAATAAATTGGTATTAAAAATAGTCCGTTTGAATACTCTGCGTTTCAGATATATTTCATTTTTAATGGATCACACGAGATACTCATAAATGGAAAAAATGTTGTTTTCAATTAAAATATAATTATTAAATAAATAAGTATGCAAAAATTGTTCTTTCTTTCGGCATGCAAAAATTGTTTAAATCTAACTAACATTCTAATAGAAAAGTGTGAAGCAGATAAAAAGTGCATTCAGCGTTAATTTACATAGCAAATCAGAAAGTGACATTAATATTTTTAGTTAATAATTTTTTTATTTTATTTTTATATAATTGATTTTTCAAGTTTTCACTTTCTTATTATTTGTAAAATTCATTTACATTGCACATAATAAAAAATAAATTACTAAAACAAATTTAATATACATTAAATGATTTAATTTAAATTAAAAGGATAATTTCTTTTTCACATATGTTAATCTTGACTAATAAAAAATAAATTTTTATGACAATTTATTATCACAATTATAATTCATCTCTCATAATAAGTGATGCAATGACAAAATTATAAATATGATAAGATTTTTCATGCAAATTATCTCTAGAACTAACATAAAAAGTTTGTGCAATGACAATTTTGTAATAAAGTAGAAGACTTTTTATGTTGGTTATCATTAAAACTAGCATAGAAAGTTGGTGCGATGACATTTTGTAATAAAGTATAGGATTTTCTATACCGGTTATACCTAGAACTGACATAGAAAGTGAAACAGTGACAAACCTATAATAAAGTATAAGGTTATATCTGATGGTTCGTCACTATACGTGGCATAATATATTAAATCTTCTTGTTTCACTTTCCTCCATTTGCTCCTCCTCTGTACTTCTTCTCCCATTTTTGTTGCATTGTTGCTCCTTCTCCCTCTCCTCATTAAAGTATCCTCGCTGCATTGTTGAAGTCTATCTCACATTCGCTCTTCCTTCTCACTCGTGTTGCTCCTCTCCTCGCCATTCCTCTCATTGTGCAAGTTTCTCTCGTTTTTGCTCTAGTCAGCCTTGAACCCTAATCTATTATTTTGTGTATTGGGTTTTGTTTTGGTGTTTATTGTGTTTTTTATGACAATTCCAAAGTCTCATACCTTCTTAGCGAAGAAGTGTGGCAAGAGTGGTATTGAGGTGAAGAAAAGGTGTAGTGAAAAACATAGACCTTGCAAATGTGAACGAAGGGGCAGAGGAAGCAAAATAGGGAGTAAATGAGAGTGACACTTTCTATGTTGGTTGTAGCATTACCAACATATAAAGTGAACAAAATTTTATATCGTTTGTATTTATGTCAGTTCTAGAATCGATATCAAAAGCCTTTTTAACTGGCATAAAAAGTTTTTGTTGCACTAGTGAATAAATGTAAGAAAATATTGACATTGAAAGTATATATTAGATTAACAAAACAACATTAGATGTTGTAAAAGATTGAAAATGAGTTGACACAAATTGAATGTTACACAATGAAGTTTCTTGTCAAACAAGAATGGGAACATTTTTCATAGAAGAAGAAAGAAATATGCAACATAATTCATATAAATTGTAGAAATATAAAGAAAGTATTTTGAGTTTTAGAAAGTTAAACTTTGAAATTTCAAGGAAGCTTTTTTGTAACAAAAGTTAAAGGAAGAGTGATTGGAACAACTGACTCTAGAAATGAGAGATAGGGTTGAATGAAGTCCTTAAACTCTTATTAAGGAAGGCTATATAAGAATGTTTATCTAACAAATAACTCAATTTTTTGTTGGTTCACCCAAATGCATGGATTATGTTCAACTCTCTATTAAGGAAATTGCTTAAGAAGTTTTACTAGTTAGATAAATGATTGCACGAGTACATGAATCACTATGGGTTATACAAGTACACAAATTACTCATGATTACATGAGTACATAAATCACTATTGGTTATATGAATACACAAATTACTCATGGTTACACGAGTACATAAATCACTAATGGTTATATGGGTACACAAATTACTCATGGTTACATTAATACATAATCATATATAGTTAGCACGTCTTAATATCTCTCCCAAAACTAAGACCTCACAAGCAACAAAAGAATAAATTCTTAAGGAGAGGACAACTTAAGCTCATAGGACAATTTCACAAAGTGAATACTTACATGAGTTTCACTAATCCACAAAGAACACATAAAATCCAAAGATCATTATAAGGTTGTATAACACTTTTATGTGTATTTTATTGTTATGTTATTCTTCTTTGTCTTGATGGATTCTTATAAGTTAAAAAAACGTTACTTCAACAAATATGTTAAAATATGATGTCATTGAAAAATTGTTAGTTATGTTGATATTACATTGCATCTCTTGGCTTTCGAGTAAAAATAGAGTTGTCAAAATAGGTTAGAACAAATAGGTCAACCAGGTCCACCACCAGTTTGGGTTGAAATTTTTTTACAAATTTTAGTATGAGTTAGTTTTTAACCCGACCCACCAACAATCCGGCTCACTCGAGTTGAACACGTGGTGAGGCAGGTTGGCTCACTTGGGTTGAACCCGTGGTGAGTCGAGTTAGCTCCCAACCTGTAGATAAATGGTTACACAAGTGTTTTTTATTATGTTGGGTTTTATATTTAGAGTCAGGTTAAGTTTTTTGTAATTTGTTATTATATAATAATTTTTATTTTTATGATTTTGGTTTGTATTTGAAGTTTAACATCATTTTGGATTGTATTTGGATTATATTGAAGTTTATTTATATTTTAATCAGAATTATAGTTTAGTTTCTTTATGATCGAAGAAAAAAAATGTATTTTTTTAATTTAATGAGTCAATGGGTCAACCCATTTAACCCACCTACCCGTGGTGGATCGGGTCGGGTTCCATATTTTTTGGCTCGCTAATAGGTGAGTTGAGTTGGGTTAGCTCACTAAGTGACCAACCCGTGATGGGTCAGGTCGGACTAGATGACCCGTTTTGACAACTATAGGTAAAATCATACATGGAAGATTATATTCTTTCTATATAGAAACCTTTTTAGTTTATATATATATATATATATATATATATATATATATATATGTGTTTATTTTTTTCGGCAAAAGTTATCAATATTTTTAAAAATATTTGTTGTTACACTTTTTTATTATGTTCTTTGATATCGATACATGATTAAACATGAATAGAACTATTGTTAAACCATTTGACATTGTAAGTTTCCATTGGATAATGATTTAAAGTTAGAATGAAACACACATTAATAAAGGAGGATAATGATTTAAAGCTAGAACAAAAAACACATTAGTAGGGTCAATCAAAAATTGGAATTTAAGTAATCAAATTTGGTGCATTGAAACAACATATTTTTTTATAATAATATCAGGTGAAAAATGAAAAAACAACATAGTTAGTGGAATATATATATATATATATATATACATATATATATATATATATATATATATATATATATCAAAGAAAGTTGAGAGAAGTTTGGATAGAGTGTGTCGAAATGAAATGATGAGAGACATCTTTCTAGTTCTAAAACGAACTTCAAATCTTCATTTTGGGGAAGTATCTAAACAAAAGCATGTGGAGTAAAAAGCAACAAAAAGTGATTTGAGAGGGCAATTAGTAGACAATTGGGGGATGAAGCAAATAAAATATTTTGGTTGGAAGCAAGGCTCAAGAAGATAAGCTAACACAAAAGTTTAACATGTATATGATTTCATTACAAATATAGAAGAAAATAAATTTACATTATATACTTTCCAATCAACTTTAGCATTCTACAACATAATGTAAACTTTGAAGTAGACCATATAAGAGTTTGTGTGAAGAGAAGGTCCTTTCAAGAGAGATTTAGAAACAAATTACCTATTAGAAATAATCTTGAAGAGGAAAATGTTGTTAATGGTGACAACTTAACACTTTCATCTATATGAAACACAAGTTCCAAGGCTTATGAATTTTGAGGGATAATACCTATGGATGAAGGTCAAGACAACCAAATAATGCAAATTTTCTTTGCAAAAAGATTCTCATACTCAGATCAAATTGAGTCTAGGGGGCTAGTATATCGTATGTTACCGAGTCACCTTGTTAGCATGGAGTGACATCATGTCGACAAGATATTTTGGCTATAACATCCCGATAACCCAAGATGAAGCCATATTAGTAGGGACATCTTGGTCATGACAATAGCATACCATAAACCCTATTTGAAGGCACACATGAGAAACAAACAAAATTAACAAAGAGATTAAGACATAAGATGAATTAATAAAATCCTAAACAACTTAAGAAAGGTAATTGCCTAGGAGACCTAGGTCCAACTAGGTAAAATCCCATGAAACCACTATAAATAACATTGTTCACGAGGTAATTATTATGTATTCATTCTAACACTTATTATTGTCTTATGCACATATTGGACGCACGCAAGCACCACCTTCACTCGAACGTCAGAGATATATTTACTTGGTACATATTGTTTGTCTTGGTGCTTAGTAGAACACCTTGAATTAAAGAATGTTCGTTAGTGCTTTTCGAAAAACTTTTTCAAGGTACATCTCAACTTTTGTAAAAACAAAAGAGATTATACATAAATCAATGTAAAAAGAAGTTATTTTACAAGAGATAACAATGAATTTTTTTTTCATAATATATGAAGCTTTAATGTACATATGAGCGTAATGAAACTCGTTGTAATTAAATTGTGAAAAACATATAAATAAATAAAAAACATCAATAATAAACACTTTGTTGAAAATTAAAAATTAATGAATTATAGTTTTTATCATATTTGTGACAATAACTATTATTATTACATTAAAAATTTATTACACATAACGACTAAATTAATAATTTCTATCATATTTTTCTAACCTTCTATTCTACGGTGAAAACAATTGCGTGCGAAACATAGCCAAAAATACACTTAGACAATAGTGATTTTCAAGAATGTTACATTATAAAAGTAAAGAAGAAATAAAAAAACTTCAAACTTCTAACAATTTGACATTTTCCTTGCAGTAAATATACTTATTTTTATAGTAATTTTCTATTTAAGAAGTAAGAATTTACATACTTCTCTAAATTTAATTATAAGAGAAAAACTTGGAAAATATAATTAAAATTTAATTATTTTATCCCAATTAATGATACCATCCAAGCATACCGTTTACAAGATTCTATTTTCAATGAAAATTTCTTATACACGATAGCAACTTTCAATCTTGAGAATTTTTTTTTTTAAATATTATTAGTGAAAATAAATGATACTTACTTTGTCTCGATTTATAACACATTTCTAACTAATTCACCCACTTTAATAAAATTAGTTGAAAATAATAAATTAATAAATAACTTATATTATTATTCTAAAATTATCCTTGATTTTAATATCCTGAAGTACTAATATTCTCAAATAAGATTGAAGGAGAAAAACTTTATCCATTTATTTCAAATATTTATTATATTTTAGAAAAAAAAATGTAAATTAATTAAAGATACTTAAAAAAGAAATAATTGGTATACCATTCAAAACCGTAAATTTTATAAGTTAAGACACATGAAATATTAACCAACTTTCTTAATTAAGACCAAAATGATTACTTTTTTGTATTTGAAATTTAGAGAAATAGTTACCAGCCCACCCATTTAAAATTGAACAAGACAAAGTAATCAGAAAAATAAATTAGTACATAAAAATGTATTACTGTTCGGAAATAATAAAGTTAAAATCAGTGAAATTCGTTAATTTAATATATTAACTATATTTAAAGTGTTATTTAAGTGGTAATAATGAAATATATTTGACAATTAACATAAATAGTTAAATTTACAGATTTAAATAAAAAGAATTAGAAACTTAAATGAAACCATTCATAACATGACAATGTCATCAACTTTTATAAGCAAAGATGTCCTTTTACATTAAAATTTATGTTTTCAAGTAGCGTATGGAGTATACATTCATGGAGAAATAAAAATAAATAAAGTGATGCATTTAAAATTTCCTTTTGAAAGAGAAGATAATGTATAATGAGGTTATAAATAGTACGATACATAACGCACTTCATTGTGCGATCAACGGTGGATGGTAGTGCAACGTGTCTCAGAGGGCCTCAGCATTTGTCCCCACCCGTGTAACCTTAACATCTCCCGGGAAGCGAATCGGGGCATATACGTAATCTCGCACAACATCCACGTTTCCTGTTCAACCGAACCCCTCTTTCGGGCCTATATATATGAAAGCGCTGTGATAGTTTGAAAACGCAGGCTAGAGAGAGAAAGAAGAGAGAGAGAGTGTGTGAGAAAATGCTCCGAGTCTCAGAGACTGTAATAGAGAGAGAGGGAGTGTTTGTGACTCTGCAAGAGTATCTTCGATGATTGGAAGAACCAAACACCGAAAGAGGAAAACGGCATTCGCGAATCTGCGAGAAACTCTCATTTCCTGAGCATTCTTCTCTCCCTCTTGCGTTTTAGTCTCCACTGTCGTCGTTTCGGTTTCCGATACTCGGAAGCGTTTTTGCGCGCGAGTGATGAGTCGTTTAGGGTTCAAACATGAGGTCTACGATGGCGACAAGCACGTCGGCGAACTTGACGTTTTTCCGACGACACCGTTTCACAACTTCCGCTTCCCCAACAACGAGATTCGCATCCACCACTTCAGCGCCAAGAGCGAGCGCTGCCCTCCGCTGTCGATCCTTCAAACCATTGCCGCATTCAACGTCCGTTGCAAGCTCGATTCCTCAGTCGCCGCAGAGCAAAAGGAACTAGTCTCCATCCACGCCAGTTGCTTCTACGAGATGAAGGTTAAAATCAATAAATTAAATGCGCGAAATGAGTAAATAAAGCTTTTATTTTCTGCAATTTTAGTGTTTCTGACAAAAACGGTGCGTTTTAGACGGCGGTAGTGGTGGTGAACGATGAGGAGATTCACCTCGTTTCGATGCCGAGCAAAAGGAAGAAGTTCCCCTGCTTCTGGTGCTTCGCGGTTCCTGTAGGACTTTACGACGCGTGTTTGGGGATGCTGAACCTCAGGTGTCTGGCGATTGTGTTCGATTTGGACGAGACTCTCATCGTTGCCAACACGATGAAGTCGTTTGAGGATAGAATTGAGGCCTTGAGGGGCTGGCTTTCGCGCGAGATCGACCCGTTGCGGGTGCAGGGGATGTCCGCGGAACTTAAGCGCTACCTGGAGGACCGGTTGCTGCTGAAGCAGTTTGCAGAGAGCGATTGTGTGGTGGATAACGGGAAGGTGTATAAGGTTCAGATGGAGGAGGTGTCGCCGCATTCCGGTAGCCACGAGAAACTGATTCGTCCGGTTGTTAGGCTGCAAGATAGGAATATTGTACTCACACGCATCAATCCTGAGGTTTGTCACTTTATGGTTATTAATTTGCTGCGACTTTTGTGACTATAGTTGCGCAGTGAGAACTTTGTCTGTGTTTGTATTTGGTTTTAGTTGCTGGCTAGTTTTCTGGTGTTTGGGCTTTGGGGTTATTTTTATGGAGAGTTGAGAGGTGGTTGGAGATTTCTCGATGGGGATTTTAGGGTTTAAGTTTGTTTTTTTTTTTTCCGAATAGGTGAAGTTTAATGGGAGCATTGGTTTTCAACTAGTTTTCGTATTTATCTACTTTATTACTGCTTTACTCATGTAAATGAATGCTTTCAGAGATTTGGGTTAGAAGAGTAGAGTTTTGCTCGGTAGTTTTTGGCGGAATTAGGAATGTTTTATTAATTATAAGGGGGAGAGACAAAGAATAACAACATTTTGTGTTTTATTGATATGTGACATTCTGCTTTCTTTAATCTCGTATTTTGGATGATTGGCCATTTAAGAGTTATTATGGTTTAGTGTTTTGTGTTATTCCTTCTTATTTACAGTTTCAGCTTTTGCTTATTTGTTTGTTTGCCTGTGTAAATTGTAACTTCAAATTATCAGTTGAGTTACAAAAACAAGTTACGAGCTAAATAACATTGCTGAGTGGCAAATAACATTGCATTAAGTCTTAATTCTAGCTTTCTATTTCGATTAAATTGCTTGGTGGCTACTGATTCCTGCATATGCTTATCCTTGTTATGGATGTATATGGTATCAATGTACTGGGGCAGGCTTTTGGTTTGCTTAATGGATTGACTTTGTTTAATTTGTTGTAGTTAAGCATTCTAATTCATCTTCACCCCATCTCTCTCTTTAGAAAATAAACAAAATACAAACTTGATTTTTTTTTTCATATGAATTTGTAAGCATGTGGTGTAGTTATTGATTACACTTAATTGGTGTATTTGTGTGTGGAAGCCTTTTGATATGTAGGGATTCTTAATGTGCTTGATTTTTTTACAGATTCGCGATACTAGTGTATTAGTGAGATTACGACCAGCATGGGAGGATTTAAGATGCTATTTAACTGCAAAAGGACGCAAGCGGTTTGAAGTATATGTTTGTACTATGGCTGAAAGGGATTATGCTTTGGAAATGTGGAGGCTTCTTGATCCTGAGGCTCATCTTATAGGTCCAAAGCAAATCCTTGAACGTGTCATTTGTGTCAAATCAGGTATGATTCATTTTTGTTCCTAATTATTTAAACTTTCTGTGAATAATCTTGCTTTAACAAGATACATTTTTCACAGAATTTTGAAATGAAAGAACCTCTTAAAATAAATTGTTCTATCTTGTATTTTTGGTTATTTAACCAATACAAATTGCACAACTTCGTTTTTGCTTTATGATGTCCTGTTGTGGGTTCTTATTGTGGCTAATTTCTTCTTGGCTGCAATTCATTTTCTTATTGTGCAATTTTCAGGCTCTCGGAAATCTCTGCCAAATGTTTTCCAAGATGGCATGTGCCATCCGAAAATGGCAATGGTGATTGATGACCGGTCAAAGGTTTGGGAAGACAAGGACCAGCCTAGGGTTCATGTTGTTCCTGCCTTTACTCCTTATTACGCTCCTCAAGCAGAGGTGCAATTTTATAATAATTATTGCAAAAAATATTTTCTTCTAAATGTCCATGGTAGAGACTTTAACTTTAGTATTTGTTTTATTAGACGGCCAATGCAGTCCCAGTCCTTTGTGTAGCGAGAAATGTTGCATGCAATGTCAGAGGTTGTTTCTTCAAGTAAGTTATATGATATTTAGTTTCATTAGCTCAAATAAACTTCCCACCATGAATAATAATTATTTTCCCATATTCTCAGAGAGTTTGATGAGAGTTTATTACAAAGAATTGCTGAAATCTTCTTTGAAGATGATATTGGATCTTTACCTCATCCTCCAGATGTGAGCAACTACTTGATGTCGGAGGTATTACACTGGAAGATATGTGTTTTCTAGTTTATATTGGTGTTGAAGAGGCTTATTTATTTGTTGCTCTAATATCACCATGTTCACTGGATGACAGGATGTGCCAAATGGTAATACTAATGCCCCACTCAGTGAAGGAATCAATGGTGCAGAAGTTGAACGGAGGTTAAGCCAACCAGTAAGTTTCCTTGGTTTTCAATGTATTATTTCTGATCTATGTTGTAGCAATGTTTTCTCAGACTTTCTAGTAAATCTTGGTAGGGATTTCTTTTCTGTGATGAATGTTGGTATTTACGTGCATGGAACATTTGTAGATACTACAATAACTGTCCCTTTATTTATTGTATTGTTCTTTTCAGGGTGATAAATTTCCTGTTGACTTAGTTGCCCAACCCATGGCCAACGGTGTTGAGTTCAGACATGAACCCTCTCAGCCAACTGCTGGTATTATTTCAGGTGTCACTGGCCCTGGATCTTCAAGAATGCTGATTCCGTCATTGAGTATGGAACATCACACGCTATTAGGATTTCTGCATTGTACATTCGAAAATGTATGCTTTCTTTTGATGTTTTATCTTTACCAACCTTGTTTCAGAACCTGGTTTGCTTGGACCTCCGGTCAAGCATGAAGGCAGCTCTGTTGATCGTGATTATGACATGCGAAAAGGTGTTCTAGGCATGAGACATGGTCCAGATATAAGAGGTCAAATTTCAGCTGAACCTCCTCTGATATCAAGGCCACCAAATCAAGCATCAGCATCTTCAATAACGCAGCCATTTGGAGGTGGGTTGGTAGAAGATGATATAACCAGCAGAACTCAGACAAATAATTGGTCTATAGCATCTGGTAAAGAATCTAATGTAGTAAAGTCCGAAAAGCATCAGGCTCAACTGAAACCATTTTCTCATAGTGTCGTAGGTTCACCTCCCAATGTCGTACATCAACAAGCACCGCAACTTAAGACTGAAGAGGTTTGTCAATAAGCATTTGTTGCCTCCCACTTTTTACTATGTTTTAAGTGTTCTTGGATTGGAATACTGTTTCGTGATTTGAAATATTGCTTATATGCAGGCAACTTCTGTTTCTGATTTGCAGAGGCAGAATGCTCCATCTAAGCCTCTGCTATCTGGTAAAGTTTATTTTCATAATATATTCTGATTTTAGTCTTTTAAGTTGTATTTGATACTCTTATATGTATGATCAATAGTGTTTGAAAATTGACCAGATACTATGGACAAGCTAGTTTCTGGGCTTTTCATTTTCATTTTATTTGCCTATAATAATTGCTGTTTTCCATGTTTTGTTATCGACCCAACATTCTGCAGAGGATGGGATATCTCAGAATCATGCATCTTCTAATAGTAAAGATCTTCAAAATGAAGCTGGAAAATTGAACTTATTACCACCTCTATCCATTCAAGTGCTGCAGGAAATTGGGAGGCGATGTAACTCGAAGGTGTGCGTGGCTTCTTCTCCTAACTGATCAATTTTTTTCTTTCTTTCTTAATTGCATTTTGACGTTTTTCATTTATAGGTTGAATTTAAGTCCATTCTAAGCACCAGCAAAGACTTGCAGTTTTCCGTTGAGGTCAGTGAAATTTGCTTTCTTGTCTTCTTTTTTTTTTTTTTTTTTTTTTCTTTCTTTTTTTGCAATGCCTGTGTAAGCATGTCAGGTGAACAATTATTCTTAATTGCAGTACTCTTTACTTATGTAGTATGAGTTGTGTCATACTAATGTGCAGTAGTTGATCAGTGTTTTTAAACTAGAATTTGTTATATGGCTATTTGTTTGTTACCCATGGTCTGAAGTATTTATGGTCTTCTCTGTTTTAAGTGATTCATTGCCTGTGTTTTAAATTTGTCTTGTGACTTGGTTTAGGTACTATTTACCGGTGAGAAAATAGGTGTTGGCATGGGTAGGACGAGAAAGGATGCTCAACAACAAGCTGCTGAGAATGCCCTTCGAAGCTTAGCAGGTAAGTGTTCAAGTCAATTCCAAAAATGTATTCTGATTTTGTTGTTTCTTTTAGTTTATGTTTAAAATTTATTGGAATATAGTATATACAAATAATACAGGCTGATGGGTTAGTTATTGTTGCTGTATCCAGTGTGACATCATTGGTTGTCGTGTTTACGGGGATCTATGGAGATTTTCTTTGCTTTTTGGTTAGTGATAACATACTTGTTACTTGACAAGAAGTATTTGAATCTGCCCTTGCACTCCATCAACTATGCATGCCTGTAGAATAGTTTCGAGGTTCTTTATTTTTTATGGTTTGTGAAATTGCAAACATTGATTATTGAAGGAAATTTAACAATTGGGAATGAGTTCAAGAATATCTTGTAGTACCCGACGTTCAGTCTATGTTAACTGTTAGGGTAGAAAATATCAGCATACTTGGTCCAAGAGGTAAATATTTTTTTATACTTTATTCTCTGGACTCAAGGAATTGCTTCTCTGCATGACACTGGTAGATGCATCATGCTAAGTCATTGTTACTAGTCTAACTAATTTTTTGCCCCTTTATTTGAACTATAGTAAGTTCTGAATTATTTTTTTGCTGTATGGAATTTACAGAGAAGTATGTGGCGCATGTGGAGCCTCAGTGCAGAGTCGTTGATAAAGAATTTGACAAGCTTTCTCTTGGACGTGACAATGGTTTCTTGTGGGATGTGGTTAATCCTGAATCCAATGAACTGCAAACAGAAGATGGAGGAGTGCCCAGAGAAAATGCTTCTGAGGTGGGTTTTCTTAATGTTTTTAGTAGTTGATTTGACTTGTTTATTTAAGGAAATAGGTGATGCTTGGATAAGGGGGGTATGTGGACTAGAAATTCCAGATGAAAGTGGTTGCTTAGAGAAATCACATCGTTTATGGAATTGTGTAGCATCAATGTGAAGGCTAAATCACTGAATGGGGAGTGAACTGGCTTCACGTCTGGTACTGCTGTCTTAGACAGGCTTCTTAAGTTTCGGCTTAAAAGGTAATGGCTTGGTGGTTAGTCCCTGGTATCTACCCATTATCCAAGTACACCCTTATCATTTCAACCGTATTGTTGCAATTGCTTGTCTCTCATTATTGTCTTCCAGTTCAGTTGGAAAACAAGAAGTCATCTATTACTTTTTCCATAAGTTTATGCTATTGGTTTAATTGTTTCAATAACAGTTGGTTAAGGGTTGACACATGGAATTTGTACAGACTCAAATAATTGGTGCCATTGATAGTAATTGAACTTGGTTGTTTTCTGGGATCTTTATTGTGTGGTTTGCTGTATACCTTTAGGGGAAAAAGTTGATATACTAGGCCCTGTGTTATTTTTCTAACTTCTCACGTGGATTTAATTATCTGTATCAATTCACTATGGTTTTCAGGCTTGGGATGCTGAGACTAGATCAAGTACACCTAATGCCATTAATCAACAAATGGAAAAGCGTATGAGCTCCCCGAGGTAACATAAAATAAGATTTTATCTGAAAGTGTGAAAGCAAGAATTATTGGTTTTGAACTCTTGTATCTCATGTTTTCCCTCTCTATGTTTCTGTTTATTTTCTTCCTCCAGAATATATATATATATATATATATATATATATATATATATATATATATATATATATATATATATATATAATTTTTTTTATTTTTTT
>Ga0214544_1002427_pt1 | contig 39160 bp, 17 predicted proteins | sample CNSS3metaG_FD_160074 | JGI IMG/M metagenome (GOLD analysis project Ga0214544, IMG submission 160074) | Root nodule microbial communities from cowpea collected in UCLA plant growth center, Los Angeles, California, USA - CNSS3 | ecosystem: Host-associated > Plants > Roots > Nodule | place: USA...
ATACATATATGTATATATGTATGTATATATACATATATGTATATATATACATATATATACATATATGTATATATGTATGTATATATATATATATATATATACATATATATATATATATATCGCAAAGGAGGGTCTACAATTTCATCTTTCAATAATATACAATTCTTTGTTTTGAGTGTTTTGAATCTTAATATCACACAAATATGACTACCTCATGAATGGTGAAATAGACAAAATACAACAAGAGACAACAAGACGAGAGTAATGAGTTCGCTTCTTTGATTTCAATGGAAGAATCACTTCATAAAGACAATAAGAGGTAACGTGTTGAACATGACAAGTTTACTTTGATTCCAATAAAGTCATTTCTCACAGATTTGTTGGTCAATGTGATTGTAAGGGTAAGTTCTGAATCTTGCATTGATCATTAAAACATGAAAGTATGTTGTAGAGATTTTTTTCATGCTTCAAAAGATAACTACATGTGGCAACAAGTTTCCTTAGAAAAATTCCCTTTACATTCATGGTTATCTAAAGAACAAAGATTGGTGTTTGACTCTTTCATGGAAAGTTGTAAAGAAGGTGGAAATATTGAAGCTTTGTATAAAGATGGATTGCGAGAAATAATTAGATATATGGGAAATGTAGAAAAGGGCATCAAAGACTTGAAGATGGCTGCTGAAAAGGGTCAATTGGAAGGAAAGTATGTGTGCGGTTTGATCTTATTATGCTCATACGAAGATGATTTGAGAAAAAAAGGAGTTGAGTACATGCAATTTTTGAGGAATGTGAAATGTGTTGTAAGTTACAGAAATAAAGTAATAGCTTTGTTAGGTAACATATGGAGAAGACCTTATGGAACGCTAGTGCGCAACCCAACCCCTTTGTGTCGTAAGAGGTTATACAATGGATGGGTTATGAAGAAAAGTCATTATTGGAAAATAGTAGATAATGAAGATGATGATAATAGTATTAAAAATTCATGCGAACATTGTAGATGAGATGTTGAGCTTGATTTCTTTTATAATGTCTTATTCCGTCCGATTTAGTTTTAATTATATTCAAATCATGCATATTGTCAATTTTTTGAGGGTATGCATTTGTTACAATTTGTTTTATGTTGTATAAACACGTCTTTGAAATGTATATACTTTGAATGAATATTTGAAAATTTAATTGTTAACTTTCTTGGACGAAAATTTATTTTAATGAAAACATCAAATTAGTGTTGTTAAATCATTTTATGATAAATTAATCATCACAAACAGTGACGAAACTTTAAAAAAAAAATGCGAAATTAGATTTTTTATATATAAATTATTTCTTAAGTTTAGTTGATATAGATGTACTTTTTTCATCTTCACCACAAACCTTCTTCTTGAATAAAAAATCAATTATTTTACTATTTATTATAATTTTTTTAATATAAATTTATCACCGTCCACCTATTTAAAAAAAAATAAATTTATAATCGTATAGAGATACATAGCAGACAAATTTATCATATGCATGAAAAAAACAAATTGCTTAAAAAAAGTAAAAATTGAACATACTTATAAGAAAAAATTGATTGATCCAAAATATTTCTTAACTCTTCTGTTTCACCGTGGTATAATTTAATTTTAAAAAGATGAGAGATTAAGGGTAAAAATGAGATAGAGGAGAAATGTAAGAAAAAGATGAAAGAAAAAAAAAAGAAAAACAAAGGAATTGAGATTTTTTTTAAATTAATATAAATAATATAATAATATATAAAATATAATCTTAAAATATAAATATAATTTTAAATATATATAAAATAATTAAATTAAAAAACTTTTGGGAGTCGTAGGTCCCGTTGTCAATAAAAGGTCCCGGGTGCCACAAACATGTTTATCAACGAATACAAAAACACTAGTAGGAGAAAAGGGCAAATACATTATTATATTTTTGCTTTGATAGTTTGATACCATGTTTTCAAAGAGAGAAAAAAAATAGTGAAAGAATGAAATTTCGTTCTTTTACTTCTAAACAGAATCACTCTCCAACGTTTATTTATTTTATTTTTTTATCAAATATCATTTCCTTCTTATTCTCATTCAATTCAAAATAACGTAAAAATAAATGAATAGTCGGATATCAAGTTCAATATGAGATTAAAAATACTTTTAATTAAATTTATTATTTTCTTGAACTAACTTATTAATCTAAAAATTTAATTATTTTGTGTGAAATTTCTTAATTTCCATAAACTAAAAATTACAATTTTTATTAGTTATCAATTAATAACAAGTTAAAGAAATATAATTGTAGTGTAATGCTTTTACCATTTAATTGTAAATACTCATCGATATTAAAAAAAATATACTATGTATCCGCATAATGAATATTCGTATGAATATAAATATAGTACACGTACGTCAACTTGTCTTATAGGGAAATTATTTCTATATACTTAAATAACTCGAACGTCAGATTGTCTTATATATACATATTTATCTTCGACTTTAAAGAGACGAATACATATCAAGTACGATATCTTAGAAAATATATTTGTCTTACGAGAACAATTATTATTAATAAAACACTATCCACCCGTTTTTTTTTTTAATAAATTTGAAATAATAATTTTTCAGCAATTTTATTTTATTTTCCTTCCTCTTTCGTACAAAAGCTATATATTTCTTTCCCAAAATATTCGGTACCTAGTTCTGAAGCAGTAAGAGAAAACAAAAGATTAGGTTTCATGATAATTTGATGTTGAATTGGGAAAGAGTAATATTCAAGGTACTTGATAGAATATTATTTTTTAGTTTCTTGGTGGAAATCTGAAATTGGAAAATGAAAAAAGATTTTTAAGAAATGATTTTCATTCAAATTTCTAGAAAAATAATTCACTTATGCGGCGGTGAAAAACATGAAGATAGATTTTTATTCAAATTTCTAGAAAAATAATTCATTAATAGTGCGGCGGTGAAAAACAAATTCTTCTTAGGTAGTTTATTTATTTTTCTGAAAAAAATACATATTATTTTTATTAGATTGTTTAAAGTGATAATGACTTGAGAATATTGATGAAATCATCAAACAATCTTTAGATTGTAGGACCGATGTATAAGATTTTTTTAAAGTATTGTCTGAATTTATTTTTGTTTTAATGAAAAATTCATGTATTAACCGATTATGGATATGTAGAAGTGGTAAAATAGGTCAATTGACCATAAATAAGTTGGATAGAACTGGGCCTATGATAACAAAAACGAGCTAGACTTTTATAACTTTAACCAAAAAGACTGGTTGATGTTTTAGCCTCTCAATATTTTATATTTTTTAATTTTTAACTTTTTTAAATTTTATTGAAAACATTTTTAATCATATAGATATTTTTTTAATTTTCAATTGATCAATTAATATTTTAATTATAATTTAAAGCAGTTAATAATTTAAATTATTTTTTATTTTAATGTTTAATTTAAAATAAAAAAAGTCGTCTGCCCAATATATATTTGTACACGTACTCAAATTAGTCTTCGTTTTCATAAAATTTCCAAAAAAAATGAATTGGGAATTGTGATCTTCATGGTATCAGAGCCTGGTTGACCAACTGCTTGGGCAGGATTTGAACTCAAGACCATTTGATAAAGCAGGACCTGATACCACGAATGCAACCATTCAACCCAACACTTTATCTTGCTTAATTTTCATTCCAGGTTTTACTATAACTAATACTTTGGTTATTGCCGTGCCATTTGAATTTGAATTTATTTAAAAGAAAATAAATAAAATTGAATGGGTGTCAAAGTCAAGTAAGGGATAATTAAGTGATATGTGTAATTAACGAAATCATAATTTATGTATATAAGCTTTTTTAATTAAAAAAAAAACCACTTTTAATAAAAATACAAAATGGCAAGCCATATCCCGTGAAATATATATAATTGTCTCAAATGACAACTCTTATTCCCATTAATGTATTAGATAAACTCTAGTTTCACAACCTTTTAGTGAAAGTTGCATATCATATCCATAAAATAGTTAATGATTCAGTGGACATAGTTCTTTTCAACTATCAAATATTTTTATTTATCTACACAATTCTTTACCAAACCATTATTACAAAGTTATCCATTTTCTTGAAGTTTAAAAATGTACTATTTTAACTCAATAAAATGAATATGCAAATACAGATATATGGATTCCACTAACAATAATAATAAGAAATATTAATTTTTTTAAAAAAGAAAATCTATGATTAAAATTTTATGTAAAAAAATTAAACATTTATGAAGTTATATAGTCAAAAGGAGACTTATTTACCTTGTAAACGAGAATGCTAATCGAGATGTTTATATTAATTAAAATATTATATAAAGTATATAACAAAATATTAAAAATGTACTTATCGTCATATCCTCGTATGGGTATTATCTAAAAATTAACTAAATTTTATATGAAATATATAATTTTTTTAAAGTTGGGACGTCACATTTCATTTAGTTAAAATATTACTGTAAATTGAATTGACAAGTGAAATTGTGATAAAGATACGCTAACTTATATAATGTGCTAACTTATATAATGTGTTTGAGATGATAATTTAAGAGAATAATTTATTTATTTTAAAAGTTTAAAATTTTTTATAATGTGTTTGAATGAGATGATTATCATAATAAATTGATTTGCATAGACAGATTGAGAGAAGATTTCATGTTCCTTTTAAAGAATATATCGTGTATTTACAATGATAGATTTAAAAGTTTTTATTCAAAACTCATATGTTTAATATAGGGAAGATTTGAGAAGATAAATGAAAATTTTACGTTTTTGTCTTTGTTAAATAAAATAATAATATGTATAATAATAATATTAATAATAAATAAATAATATTATATATAATAATTAATAATAAATATATATATATACAACAATTATTAATAATAATATATGTATATAATATTAATTAATAATAAAAATATAAATATGTATAATAATTAACAATAATAATTAAATATATATAATATTAATATATTAAATGATATATTTATATAATTAAATAATAATAAATGATATATAATAATTAAATATTAATTATTAATATATAATTTCAAATAATAGTAATTATTATAAAAATAATAATAATAATTTAATATAATATAATATAATTTATATTTTTATTAATTATTTTATTAAAATTTATTAAATAATATATTTTAAAATTTAATATTTTTAACTAATCAAAAAATCATTTCATATATTTTTACCAATCAAGAGTATTTTAACAATCTTTAAATTCTATCTATTAAAGTTTTTTTTTTATCTATCACATCACGGGTATTTTAATAATATTCAAATTCTATCTATTAAATATTTTTTTAATCTATCACATCACTCAAATTAATTATTAATTTTCACAAAATTCATATCGAAATTCACTCATTTCACCCTCTAAATTCACTCCAAAAAACACACATATACATAAACTCAAATCCACACAAATCTATCTTCAGACTCTCCGTCCAAATCCATCTTCTTAAGAAAACACACCCTTAAGAAAAATGATATGTTTGGATGAGAAAATTAAAAGGAAATTGAGATTGAGTAATTTTAAGAAAATATTTAATGTAACTGAAATAATAGATTTTGAAATTCATTCAAATAAGGAAGAAAATTGAAAATTTTCAAGTTGTAAAATTGCTCATTGTTTAGGACAAAAAAAACAATCTACAAGTCCAAAAAGTCGAGTTGGGTTAGGCTGAGCCGAAGGTCGAGCTGGTTGTGCTGAAGGTTGGTTCGGACCGGGCTGAAGGTCGAGTCTGACCAGGCCGAAGGTCAACTTGAGCCAAAAGTCAAGACGAGTCGTACTGAATTGAAGGTTGGATTAAGTTAAATTAAATTCAAGAGTAGAATGAGTTTGCCGTAAAATATAAATTAAATTGCTTTATTTAAAAAAAATTAAAATTTATAATATTTCAATTACTTATTCAAACTAACTATTTAAAAAATGAAGAAAATTCAATTTGAAGTAATTCAATTATTAGATATTTCAATTTTTTCAAATGTTTAAATCTCTTATTCAAGGTTAAGTTATATAAGAGTAACAAATGCTTCATCAATGAATAATTCATACCTTTAAATTTACTATTATTATTAGTGTGTGATTACTTGATTATCCATTTAAGTGTGTCCGAATAGAATTCTCCTTTTAAAATTAGGGTCGCAAATTGAGGGCTTACTATATAGGGTCTCAATTTCTCATTTTAAAATTAGGAATGGTTATATTCATACAGTGTCCCTCAAAATCAAGCATTTGTGGATATTTTAAGCAAAGAAATATTAGTATACGTCATTAGTCCCAATATGGAGTAGTTCTTGAAGTATATGTGATCATCTGCATTGCATGTATTTGTCAATTATGTTCACTTGTAGATGATGACATTGTCATGGTTGGGAAGGGTTGTCTTAGGACTTCTTCATGTTCATATCGTTAATAACAAACATTAACATTTGTTTCTAGTTTGAAGAGAAAATTTCTATTAATCTAACTATGTCTTTTAATGTCAATGGTGTCTGTTGTCAAGTCCAACAATATAAAACAGGAATTTTATAAATATTCTAAACACAAGATGAAATTAACATATATCATTTGAAGGTAAATTATATTTACAATAATGATTTTCAAATCCAGTTAATTATTCCTTTATGGAGATATTAAATTAATGGGTTAACGATATAATACAAATCACTAATTCTCTTTTAATTATTTCTTTTATTAAATTAAAATTTTAAAATAATAATATTTTATAAATGAAAATAATTCTCGTCGAAGATTTATATTATACAATCATAATACGTGTCTATTGTAACATCCCAATTTTAGCAATCTAAAACAACTAATAAAATATGATTGTTTCACTATAATAGTCAAAACAGAAGATCCAATGTATAAAGTATATTAATATAGTTCTAGAACAGATAGGACTATAAAAGTATAATGTTCATACAAACCAACTAAAAATACCAATTCTAATTCTAAGTACAAACTACTCACTTACAATAGCTTCCATTGAAACCTTCTATCAACTTAAAAGCTGACTCCTCAATCTCCAGAGATGTCTAACCACATCTGCTCCCACCGAATCGCAAAAGAAAGACAAACAACATAGAAATATTCATATGAAAACTTAACTCAGTTTACCAATATAACAACATATAGACACACATATAAACAGAGATATAGTTGACACTAAACTCAATTATCTGGATACATGCAAGTGACATAAGATCTCTTGGTGGCTTGCACTTGTGCGTGGTTCCCAAACTCTGCAGAATTTGACCTCAAGAGGTTATCACCCAACCACTCACAAGGTAAATCTCCTTCTCGCGCCTATGACTTGATCAAGTCCAGTGACTAGAACATTCTTCTACTCCTCACGACATAACTCATTCTACTCTATTTAAGCATTAATGATCATTAGAATGTCAGGATATCAACGCTGATAGGCTCGTAAAAAACATAGTAGCGCTCAACGCTGATAGGCTCGTAAAAACCAGCGCTTAACGCTGCCATGGTGAGGCTTAGCGTTGTATCAAATATCAACAATCACAAATTAAGGTTTTTGAGCCATCTAGACCTGTTTCATTACTCCAATTGGTACTTATACTATAGACAATGATAAAAAAGAGTTTTAAATTATAGTAGGTAGCACCAATTAGATCCATGATCCAATAACTCCATCTTTCTCAAATACCCTCAATTCAAACAATACAATCAATTTCAATTCAATCATTTAAAAGATCAACATACCACAATCACAAGCATCAATAATTCATCATAGCATATCAGATACTTCACAATTATACAAGATATGACTCACTCACTCAAAAAGCTATTAGCTTCCCTTACCTGACAAATCGACTATGTAGACTCAAACCGCTCAAAGAACACCAAAACGTATCTAATTCCACAAGATGTTCTATCTACAAAGAGAAACATCACAAGAATGAATAAGACCTACCATTATGGTCATTAATCAACAAAGACTCGTACTGATAACTAAAACAATACAAGATAGTTCACATGCGATAGAAAACCGAATTAGACAAAAAAGAGGGCAAAAAACTCAACTTACGCGAACAGAAAAACTGATCAGTTCAACTTGAAGAGCTCGCTGAGAGGATCAATCTTACCGTCTCGATTCTTCAATCAGACTACAAAGTTAGAAAATTCTAGAAAAATGATTTATAAATATGTGATTTAGAATAATGAAACTCTTTTATAACAATTTTATTTATATTAAAATCTTTTAATATTAAAATAATCAAGTTTTAATATTTTTAAATCACTACCGGTCTTAAAATACTATTTCTAAGATTTTACATCCATTAATAATTTAAAAAAAATTACATAACAACAATGTTGAAAGAATGAGTTGAGAAGGTAAATCCGATCCTAATTTTTAAAAGTATAGTTTGACATTAAAAGATTCTAATATTTTTGTCTCGATTTTTTTTATTGAAACCAAGATCCGTGCAAGTCATATTTTACTTGCCACGTTTACAATTTAACTTAACTAAGAATACAATATCATTTTGTAGAGGTTTATAAATTATATCATGCTTATCACGTGTAATGATGTATCATGCGTTCCTCGATTATTTTATTTTATTTTTTTCAAAATAGACAAATAAGCATTCGATTAAAATAAAAAGAGTACATAAGACATTACAGCATAAATTACTTATTATAAATTTAAATATTTTTTTATTAAAATATTTATTTATTCTATATGTTAGCTATAATATAATTTATAAAATAAATATTTGTTTGATAGATATTAAATACTAGCAATTATAATTTAAGTATATAAACCATTATACCAAAGGACAATGATACTTTAACCTACTTTTTTGACCCACTTTTAACCCACCACTTCAATCATCATTAGATCATACATCATATCACCAAAAAGAATAAAAAAAGATGATCTAATAGTGATTGAAGTGATAGGTTAAAAGTGGGTCAAAAAAAGTGGGTTAAAATATCATTTTCCTATACCAAATTGGTAGTTATGATGAAACTTGGTTGAGGTTGTTGTCTCATGGGAAAGTGTGTTCCATCCATTTAATTGATTGATGTGAACTTGTTTGGTTGGATTGTTTTGAGAACGGCGTATACCCTATAGCATCTATCTACTACCTGCTTCCTTTTCGATTTCTGTCTCTATCTTTCTCTCTCTGATTAATTCTACAAACCAAATTCTAAGAATTTTTTTTTCTGCTTTCTAAGGTTGGTTACAGTTTATTATTTAATTAATTAGTTTATTAATCATTTCAATTTCTTAAAAATGTAACAATGAATGTGTAAATTGCTTTTCCGAGGGAAAGGGGCTTGCCAATCACTTATATAACTCTACTTTACTATTTATTAATCCTAAATACAACTTAGGATATTAGAGACTGAAATAACAAAAGCAATGGATCTCAGAGATGGTCAAACTCAACCAATTTTGGATCCTAACCAACCAACTCATGTATATCATCTAGCTTTGGATATTGGAGGTTGGTTTCATCTTTTATCCTGTAAATTTTTTTATATTTTGTTTCTTTTCTTGTTTTAGTGTTCAGAGTTGCCCTTTTGGTGGTTTTCATTCAAATTTAACATCTTTGCTTTGCGAAATTTTGTGGGACATACACCTTTAGGTTAAACATTTCAATCTTTATAGGGTGTTTCGTTTCTGTGTTATGGGTAGCTCATAGTGATGTTTTGGCATTGTTTTTGGTTTTTATTTATATGTCTGTGGTTGATTATTGGAAACCTTTGTTTCACAGAGCAGTTTTATGTTTTGCTTGGTAGTTGATCTAGCTGTTCAAATTCGACTGCATGGAGTTATGTTTCTGACTCCTGTGTTTGGACGGAACTCTTAATTCGTAATTTGATGCACTTGTTGATTGATTTAACTTGCTGGGAATGGAGTAGACTGTGGGATTTGTTTACTGTTGAGAAACATTGGAGATCTTCTCCATTCAATTCCACACTTTAAACCATGTCAGAATTCTGGAGATCATGATCTCTAGCTTTGAATTTTTTTTAATTGGAGGACTGCTAATCTGCATGGCGTCATGCACTGTTATTACACTGTTCTATACTGTTGGCTATTAAATTGACAGCAGAGGTTCTAAAATTTGAGTATTATTTTGATTCTGGGAATCATAGACTTTTTTAAAGGAAATATCGCTGTGTCAAGCATGATTATTTTTTATACTGACATCATTTTTCTTGAACTAAGAGGCATATTAAGATTGCAGATACATTACTCTTGATAACATATTGCAATTTTAGAAAATAAGGAATCGTGATTATTATCTTCCTTTCCAACTTTCATTAATACTGTCAGATTTCTGCTGGTTATTGTGAATTATGAAGGGAAGTAAAGCTTCCACTTCAACTGCATCTTGCCTAAAATAATATTGTCCATCTGTTGACAGGATCTCTTGCCAAGCTAGTGTACTTCACAAAAGATGACAATCATCTGGTTGATGGTGAGGAGGGGATATCTCATAGAAAGACTTTGCAGAAGTCCAACGGCCATAAGCAATACCCTGTTCTTAATGGGAGGCTAAATTTTAAGAAGTTTGAAACAAGCAAGATAAATGATTGCTTAGAATTTATAAAGTCCATGAAACTTCATATTGGAGGTGTGTACATAATCATATGGTGTTTATGGTTGACAATGTTTGTCATAGAGTAACTGAATTTTCTGCTACATGCAACCACCATGTTTATGGTTAGCAGTATTTGTTTCCTTCGGAGACTTGATCAACTTGCATACTGAATTACTCTTGACTAACAATTTTGGCTCCTTCAACCACCTTTATATGGATCCCATATTTGTTTAATTTCCCAAACTGGCTTAATAAAATCTCTTGTTCCTCTTTTTTCTAAATTCTCTTGTTCCTTCCTCTAAAATTTGCTGTACTTGTTTTATGTATAATTGGTCATAAAAGTCTGGAGTACTTGTTAGTGAGACTGTTATTGCCTTTTATATTTGTTATCCTTTGACTTTGAAAGCTGAGCTGGATCTTATTTACATATTAGGTGACAAATAAACTACACAGAATCCGAAGCCAAAGTACTCAAAATTTCAAAATAATGGATATTCTTTAAAAATATATATTATCTTACTAATATAATCCCTAAAAACATATATACCCATCTTTTATATTATCATGGTGTCCAATCCCTTTTTAAGGTCATTCTGAAATTTTTGCATCTGGTATTGAATTCAGGTAGTCAGCCACAAGAAAATCCTGGAAGTCAGCCAATAGCTGTTAAGGTAATCAAACTAAAATGTTTAAACATGTCTTTTTATGAAGATTTTGTTTCTATATCTGTCTTAAGTGTACAGATAGAGTTTTTGGGAAGAATCTTTAGATTCTAAGTTAATAACCAATTCAATCTTGGCCATGCCATGATTTGAAACAGCTTCTATTCCTTGTCTTCTGTTTTGCCATGGTTGGAAGATATGTAATTCCTAGAAGCTGATTAAATTGAAAGATTATTTATTAGTGGTTCCCAAAAGGTAACGCATGCACAGTTCAAGCTTTAATAGATATTTCTAATGAAAAATGTTCTATTCCATAAAAAACAATGTTTAGTTAGTCTTAAGGTACTTGGATTTATGTTATATACTTATTAATAATGAAAAACTACTGGTGAGAAGGCCACAGGTGGTGGTGCATACAAATATGCAGACCTCTTCAAGGAGAGGCTGGGAATCATTCTTGACAAGGAAGATGAAATGGATTGTCTTGTTGCAGGAGCGAATTTTCTTCTCGAGGTAGGATTTAACATAAACTAGTTTTCCATGTTGGTAAAAGAAAAATATTGTCTCATTTTTAAATTTCAAATTAAATTATTGAGATTGAGATTCATCTTTTCTTCATTGATTCAACAAATAGTCTCTTATGTAAAGACCAGCATGTGTATCTGACTGTGTAGCTTTGACAGTACGTACATAATGGTTAGGGACTTAGGGTGCTGTAAGGTTTAGCCCTGATCTTATTTACGTGTATGCTCACGAGATGTTTGTTATGCACAATTAGGTTTTGTAAATGGTAATGCTGTCTTAAAAATAAAACTTTCCCTGTTAGATTGAGAAAAATGTGTTGGAAGGTATTTTATGTTTGTTGATGAAGCATTAATTTCAGATAATTGATGAAATCGTGAATATTTGTGTCAGAAGACATTTCTGTCATTAATAAACACACATATTCTTTCAATTCACCAATGAATGCCTCTCGTTGTATAAGTAGTTCACCTTTTCATAGTTTTATAAATAGCTATCTTCAAGAAATATGTAACCAGTGGTTGTGGGAGTAGCAATGGTTATGGGTTAATAAATTCATAAATTTTTTGAAAATTTTCAGGACTTTGTATTAAGGGTTTATATTTTAGCTCTTGTCATTGTCATTGGCGGCTAAGTATGAAGTGTTTATATTTAGCTCTTTGTCATTGGCCATGTAAGAAGTTAACTAGGTACAAGGCTGTTGTTTGAAAAACGCCTTGTTCTTATTATTCCAACTGTGCAGAAGATAATATCAAACCAAAGTAATGAACTTTAAATGCGGTTATCTTGTGGTCTGTCTTTGTAAAGTAGACTACACCATTATGTACTTTTTATTGAGATTTTGAGAATACCATTTTTCAGTTGGCTATGAGTTTACTATCCAAACCGCATATGGGGTAAAATAACTGTCTGCTTTGAATGTCAATTCCCCTCCAGGAAATGAAGCCAAAAACTTCAGTTTAGGACTGTTGTACCAAAGCTATATTTTAGTATACTTTTCTCTCTGTAGTTAAATTTATCTTTTCTTCTTGTCACTGCTGCCGTATGAGAAGCCTTTTAAGGCATGTGGTATATAGATATACCTTTCACTGTCTCGTTCTTGTAAGGAAATGGTACAGCAATTTCATTTTGTTTCCTTTTGATTTGCGGCTTTTGCTCAAGCACTACTCCTTCAGTTTTCTGTAAAATAATTCTAGAGTCTTCATACTCAAACACCTTGATAATTTCCTTGTATATGTCTTTGATCTACTTTCAATAGGTGGTCCACCAGGAAGCATTTACCTATATGGGCGATCAAAAGCAATTTGTGCAGATTGACAAAAATGATTTGTATCCCTATCTTCTTGTTAATATTGGGTCTGGTGTTGGAATGATTAAGGTAGTTTATCATACAAGCTGCATTACTTCAATTTGTTTTCAAATATGCACTCTTTTTTAGACGCTAAAAGTAGTATTTTAATATTTTCATAAAGGTGGAAGGAGAGGGAAAATTTGAGCGAGTTAGTGGAACCAGTATAGGTGGAGGCACTTTCTTGGGTTTAGGCAAACTTTTGACCAAGTGCAAGAGGTGGGTTTTTCTTTTCCTGAAGCTTATGACCTATTATTGACTTCTATATAGATCACGTAGGATTACCATTGGTGTACTTCATAATTCAGTTTCGATGAGCTGCTGGAATTAAGTTATCGGGGGAACAACAGAGAGGTAGATATGCTTGTGGGAGATATTTATGGTGGAATGGACTATTCTAAGGTATGACTGGTGAAATTTTGTGTCCCTTTTCCTGTTTAAAATTATATGACAATCATTCTTCTGTTACCATTTGATGACTCTAAAAGTGATGGTTTCAAATGGAGAATAATATTATCTAATTCTAGTGATTATTTGCTGGAATGTATTTTTTCTTTGATTGATAACAGATAGGTCTTTCATCCTCTGCAATAGCATCTAGCTTTGGAAAGGCAATTTCTGATAATAGGGAGCGTGAGGATTACAAACCTGAAGATATTGCTCGATCTCTTCTAAGAATGATCTCAAATAATATTGGACAGGTCAGTTGTGTACTATAGATTTGTAGTTAGACGAACACCACTATGCACTACATGATGATACTAACTATACGTGATATGTATATATCTGTGTATAGTACATCTAGTGGAGTAAAACATCATGGCAAAACTCCAAACCAGCAATTTGTCTTCATTTTCTGCAACGATTTTCAATGTTCTCTCTGCCTCTTACTATCTTTATAGTAGTTGGTTAGTGGAGGATGTCTTATGCTTACCCCTGGTGTTATTTCATTTATTAACTAAAAAAAGTGATTAGTGGGGCGGTCTAGACGCATCTCATTGAATATATGTGTACTAAATAATTTTGCAGTCACTGACAAGCTCTTCGTTTAGACATTAATGCTCGTTATACTCTTTATTTTTTCCCTCCCATTTTTGCTGCTGATGCTTTAAATGGAGTGCTTAAAGTCTTTTGGATTCAACTAGAATCGAAATATTACAATTCTGCAGAAGGACTTATCTCTGATGTAAAAAACTGGAAATTATTCCTCCAAATCTTCCACCGGAACTTTCATGTTCTTCATGGAATCTCCTCGCTTCTAGTACCCTTTTACCTTGTGAATGCTTAAATATGGACTACTCCTGACAACTGAATAATTTTGTACATTCCATTGTTTCCTCCCTTGATTTACCTAATAACGGAATCTTTTATTGACTCTATAATAGATAAAGTTAAAATAATAATTAGAGATTTATCTTAAGCCAAGATGCCACCTTGCATTTTAATGACATTTTTTTTCTTTCTCTTTTGGTTGGGGGATGGAGGGGCGGTACGTAATAAACTTGTTGGAGATCCACGTCAACTACACACCTCATCTTATAAGCTGGTTTTGTAAGATTGATTTAGATTCAAAGTCCATTTCTTAACCGGGTATTAGAGTCATGTAGAGTCTATCCTAACGACGTTTGTTGTTTGTTGAGTCTATTGTTCCACTGCTATTGAACCCCTCATTAATGTCTAGTTCCACACTCGAGATGTGTATACATTAACGTTATGGGATGTGTGTTAGAGATCCACCGTGTATATAAATAGGTGTAAACCTTATATTACAAATTGATTTTGTAAGGTTGAGTTAGCATTAAAGTCTACTCATAACAAAACTTCATGGCATATGCACAAGGTCGTATCTCAGCTTTAGGAAGGGAAAAATTAAAAATTGTTGGAATATTGGATTTGCTTAACGAAGAGCAGATTAAAATTTGATCATATTATTTGAAAAGGAAACGGTACAATTTATAAAACTTAAGAATAATTTCCCACTAACAACATGGTTCTAGAAAGAAGCCATAAAAATAGAGATAACAAATCAAATAAAATTGACTCCTTAAAACTAGGAAAACAATAACAACTAAAAATAATAAATTCTTAAAGTAGACATGTTTCAGTCCCAAGCATTTCACTAACAAATGTCAAATAATTCATGCACAAAAAATTTATAGAAGTTGCTGTGATCCTATTAATCTGGATATTGTTTAGATTTTGTTGATATTTTCGAGATAAACACAGCATATACTTAACAAGAATTAGAAAATGTAAACTGTTTCATTAAATTCTCATTCTTTTCCTTTCAATTAAATTTAAATTTGAGGTCCAAGACCCACCTCGACATATATTTTCAATGGTTGGATAAAAGTTAAAACCCATTGTAAAGCATCGATAGTGAGGATAAATGAATACTTAGATCGGTTAAGAAATCCCTCTTATATACGTAAAAATAATTGTCACGTCATCTACACTGTAAATCTTCTTCACTGGCTGATGGTTTTGTGTTTTAGGAAAGGATGGTTAGATAATAGAATAAGGAGTCTTATTCATTTGGGCATGTGTACTTGACCTATATTAGTAGTAGAAATAGGTGTCACTTCTTGTATTGTAACACAATTTGGCAATAATCTCTCTCCATTCAACGAACTAACGTAATATCTACATGATGCAAAGTTTCAATGCAAATGTGGTTAAGGTGGAATATTCATTTTATAAGTTCTTCATGGACTTAACATTTACCACCGTGTACATCATTCTTTGTAATAGTTATGATGTGCCTTTTCTTTCATTGTTCCCAATCTTTGACATAAGATCATGATAATATTTATCTCATCCTAAATAGTGAAATTTATTTAGGATGATTTGTTTATTCTGTTGTTTGCTTTCAGATCTCTCACTTAAATGCCCTTCGCTTTGGGCTGAAGAGGATTTTTTTTGGTGGATTTTTTATTCGGAAGCATCCTTTTACTATGGACACATTATCTGTTGCTGTTAATTTCTGGTAAGTGAGAAGGACGTTCCTCCACCCTACTGCAAACCATGGTCTATGTTGAGGGACATGGACTAGTTCTTACTTTTAGAATTTATGTGCTGGCCATGTCCATGAGTGTGAGGGTTATATATATATATATATATATATATATATCCTTTTATTTGCCTCACGACATGTTCACCTCTAACAAAAGTCATGTCATTGCTGCTGTCGTAGACTGAAGTTCATCTCTTAAAAAACCTTATTAGTTTTGAAGATGTAGTGCCAAAGAAATACTAGTCTCAAACATTATATTCAGAATGATCAAAGGGAATCCTAGAAACATAAGCATTTTCTATGTTGTTTGTTCCATCAACAAAAGCACGTGGATTCTTAACTTTGCATTATTACCATGTCCTGATTCCTTTTGGGTGGGAGGGAGGGTGTTTGATGTGGGCAAGTGTAGGTTTGCATGAGCATGGTGATATATTTATAGAGTTGGGACATAAAATTCAGTCACTGTAATTTCTCACCGTGACTATAATGCAGGAATGTTTGATTAGACTTCTGAGCATGCTTGCTTCTGGTACAATTATAAAAACAAAAAGCAAAAGCATTTAACCCATTATATAATCTTTTCAGGTCTAAAGGTGAAGCTAAGGCCATGTTTTTGCGGCATGAAGGGTTTCTAGGTGCTGTAGGTTCTTTCATGAGTTCTGATAAACATGGTCTGAAGGAATTATTGGCCAACGAAGTGGTGCAAAGAAGTCCCAGCAAGTTATCTTTTGCCGTGGATAAAACATTGCGTAGTTTACCAGATGGAGAGTTTAATGGAGATGAGAGTATAGAGTGCAGTGTATATGCAGCTTAGATGAAGCAATTTCTCGTTGCTTCCACGACTTGTAATTGTAATGTAGTTTTATTCTGTACAATGGTCGGAAGTAAGGATTATAACTAGTGATTATTGGCCTAGAATTAAAGCAAGAGGGAAAATTAGAATGACAACGAGTTATTTTTCAGTTTCTATCAATGAAATTGTGTTGTATAACAAAACATGATTTGTATGAATACATAAGGCGAAGCCATGTTACTCATTTAGTGAGATACATTTTTTCTGTTTGTAGTAACGGAAAATTGTACATTTGGTGCTCTGGAATTTATAATCAGGTCTCTTATAATCAGATCAAGAACTTGGGAATCTAAAATCAGGTCTCTCATATAGAAACTATTAAGTCGTCCCTTGAGAACTTTATATTCAAATGAATTCAGCAATCTAAGATCAAGAAGCCTCGCTTCAAAAAAGAAGAAAAACAGGAAATAATGAAAAGAAAAACAAAGTTGATGATTTGCCATGGAAACTCATCCGACTGAAATGTGATGCAATGAGCTGAAATTAGTGACTGTAACATTGTGTTATAAAATGCATGCACTAGAATTCTTTAAACTGAACTACATGTAACAATCTATATCTAGTGCTTAAAAAATTAAACAAACATAAGAAAATCACTTAGCAGTCAGCTGTTTTCTATGACTCCGCTTAGCATTTTTTCTACGCAAAATCCATCTTTCTTTAATGTCATTTGAATAAGCAACCAGATCCACATTTTCACCAGGTTTTCCTTGCAGCTCCTGTGTCTTAGACTTTTCAGCCTCATACCCTCCTCTGATTCTAGCAGTTTCTGCAAGCATATCATTTATAAGCATCTCAGTTGTCCGGGCAGTAATTCCTCTCAAATACCATGATATGGGGGGAGGAGGAACAATTGCTGGCTGGAGTATTTGTTCCAAACTAACTTTAGATCCTATTCTTCCTTTGCCTCTTGTACATGCATTATAGTCTTCCTTAGTCATAGGCTTAAAGGGATGGCACATTGCTTCATCAACAAATAAAGGCTCCACCCTCCAGCAGCCCTCAAACTTTTTCATAAATCCAGTCTTAGTTTGCTTGAATTTCATCTGACACAATTATTTAGCAGTATGTAAGACACACACCTAAAGTTCTAATTTCAACTCAATAAATATATAAATATGCATTTAAGAAAGGAGTGTTGGAATGAAGAACTGTATAACTACGGTGAGTTTGTGTGCCTTGATAAATTACGTGCAACAAATAGGAAATCCATCAATTATTTAAAAGTGGGATAGATCCTTACAGAGTGGTCTTTCCTGTTTTGATCTACCAAGACATTAATCGAAATAGTCCCGGACCACCAAAGAAATTTCCAAATGGCTGCTTGGTCAAGATCAACCACTTGCCTATGACCCTCATCAACCAAAACTTTTCTGGATATCACTTCCTGACAAAGAAAGACATCACCAAGTTGAATTGAAGAAAAATGGCACACTGCTAAAATAGTGGAGCAGACAGATTATACAAGCTAGAAGTTCAGTAAAAAATCTAGGCCCACGAGGAAATAGAAAGTTGCATCAATGGTAACCTTCAATATTTTTGAAGTATTATTTTGAGAAAGGTTGTAACCAAACACATTAATCAGAAGTAAGGACGATAAAGTTACTTACTTTGATATTTTTGAAAACTCTTCTATTATCAGGATCTGTCACTATATTATATACTGCATCAGGGGGCAACCCAACATCAACTTCTACATTGAGGTTGCAAAGAGAGCCTTTGGGAACAGTGACCTGCCAAAAGGAATATTACATTACATATATACTCTGAACATAGACAGATATAGATATTTCCTTAATTACTTTAAGTTTGACAGACTAGATTTCACATCCACTAGGATCCAGCAGGCCTAAATGAGTTACCCAATTCCTTGTTTGGTCAAGCAGTTGATCTGCCATACGTTACTAGATGTTATCAACAAACAAAGCATCCATCTTGAAAGAGTAGAGAAGTTAACAACAAAGTATTTTTAAAATCTGAACAGAAAAGAATAAAAATAAGGTTAAGTATATTTTTAGTCCTTGAACTTACATGAGAAATTAGAATTCGTTTCTCTTTCAAACTTTAATACATTTTGGTTTCCAAACTTCAAAACTGAATGAAAACACTTTAATACATTTTGGTTTCCAAATTTCAAAACTGAATGAAAATAGTCTTTTTAACCTAATGCCATTAATTTTTTTGGACTTGTTAAATGGTGTTCCAGAATGACATTTCATCTGGAACATGTCAACATAGTACAAACAACAACTCAAACACTATCTTAAAATGCGTTTGACACGTGAAAAGAATTTAATGCAGTTAAGTTAGGAGGACTATATTAATTTATTTTGAAAGTTCGGAGAACAAAATGTATCAAAGACTAAAAACCTATTTAACCTATAAAAATACCTACTAGATACTTAATTTCTAAAATCTTCAAAGTACCTGAACAGGTTAGAAATACGTCTAAGGTAAGCTAGTCTACATAAAGTCTGAAGCAACTAAAGTCCACTTATTATTTGTTTTATTAAGAAACCAGGATTTTCGAAAGGAAATCAAACTTTCACAATTAGTTGCTCCTCACCTTTACTAACGGTGACCTATCAACCCAAGTTGGATTTTCTCTCCACGCTTGTAGTTGCTCATTCAGTTCAGCTTCAGAGTAACTGAAAGGCTTATTGTCAATTTTTTGGGCAGATCTCACCATATTCATTCCGTCCTGTTTAGCTAATGTACTCAGCCGTGCCTGTAGTCAGAAAAGAAAAAAGTATTATACCAGGTTCCTAGTAAATTTCTAAGCCACAGGATAAGTTATTGACCTTAACAACACTTTGGAGCTGCACAAAAAATTTAGATATTGCAGGATCCAGACCCCTTGGGAACCCATTTTTCTCATTCTTCTTGACATTTAAGCCGAATTTTGTCATCTGTGATTCACCCATCATAAGAACCTGGAATTTTTCACAAACAGTTGAGATTCATATTATACATTCCAAATTACTATTTTCTTTAAGCCAATTTGAAGCCTGCCTCTTCGGACATTCAAGGTTCCATTCTATCATTATGTTCCAAACTTGATGGAGGTTAAACTATTGCCCTTTATAGAAGCTTTCTCAGGATCAGTAACAAGTTGCTTCACAAGTTCTATATGCAAATAGACATACAAAAGAATATGTTCCAGTGGAAAAAGCTGAAATTTTTCCACGGGTGGCCACATTCAACTTTTATAAAGAAACTTCATGCAAGTCACTAGTAGTGATCAGCATCAGAATACAAATGAAAAATTAATCGCATACAAAATCTAAAAAGATGTGATCAACCAGACAAAGAAGAAAATACAAAATAAAAAGCCACAATCGAACTAAACACCAATGGTCGATGCATAAAATTTTGCAGAATACTCAAGACGAGGAATTGAACTGAACCCCAATTCATAACCAGCAAGATCCATCAGAAAACACAACGAAGAGGCAAAACACAACAAAATCAGATTAACGAATCAAGAAGCAGAAAGGAAATCCATTGGCTCTTGAAACTGTAATAATGATGATAAGGGAATACTGAACTGAAAAAGAAAACGAAAAAACTATTTCTTTATTTTCTTGGAGATATTCAAAGTGAACTCACAGGGTAAAAACTATGATCACCCCACAGTATATTCCTTTAATCGAAGCCCAGATCTTTGCTTGGAAATTGGAAATTGGAAATGGACAGTGCTTTATTTATTTTTCTTTATATATGTTTTGTTTTTCTGAAAAGTATGGCACAGACGGTGGGGAAAGAGGATAAGAGGAACACGTGCACCTCATGTTCAACTTCACTGGTTGACCCATCAAACACGAGTTCAAATCAAACAACCAAATTTGACCCACTCAGAGGAATATAATTTTTTTGCGTAAGGAATTGAAAAATGTATTCAAAATGTTTTACAGTAAATTATACCAAATATATTAAAAAATTTAAGATACTTTATTTTGTATTCCAATAAAAAAAAATTAAACATTGAGATTATTTATTTAAAATTTGGCCAATTTTTTATGTCAACTTTCATTTTGAGATTTATTTTAAATAATTCTCTCAGAAAACGTGTTTGTTGAGTACCTTCTTTTAACAAGTTTATGTTAACTTTCCACTATTACGGATTTTTCGCATAATTCTTCCAAAATAATATGTAACTGAAACCAATAAAAAAATAAAAATACATAAATAAAAGTTTAAGGAAGGAAACACCCGATTTAAAAATAATATGAAAGATTCATTTTTAAATGTTAAAAGAAAACGAATAGTTACGAAAATTTGAGCGAATAATCCGATTAACGATAAGTTTGTTTTGAGATTATGCATCGACGTAAAATTGGTGCACTTTATTTAAGAAAGTACATGACAACTGAACTGATGTTCATGTATAAAGAAATAATCTCAATCATAACATATTATTACTGAAAATAGAGGACAATTATCTTGTCTTAAATTTCTTTTTCCATGAAATTTAGAATTTATGTTTTCTCAAAATTTTGACTTAAATTTCATTTCTTAACTTTAAAATTTTAGTCTGAAAATATAATTTTATTAGACGTTTCAAATACGTTTTGGGATAGTATTTAAGTTATTTATATCGTTTGACACATCTTCGTTTTAATATTACGTGTTTGAAACGTCAGATAAACTTTATAAAAAATTTGGTTTAAAAAATTAAATTAAAGCATTTATAAAATTGAGAATTAAATTGAATCAAAATTAAAAAAAAAAAAGACTATTCGTTTTAATATTACGTGTTTGAAACGTAAGATAAATTTTATAAAAAATTTGGTTTAAAAAATTAAATTAAAGCATTTATAAAATTGAGAATTAAATTGAATCAAAATTAAAAAAAAAAAACTAATTACATATTTGACTAAAAATGAAGAGATTTAAAATATATTTAACATAATGATCTTCTTGGCATATGTCGATTGTGTTCTCAAATGTTGTGACAATTAATAATATGAATTGCTTTTTTTTAATCTCTTTTCTATATTAACTGATTTTTTGGTTTTATTCTTATAAATACAAATGGAGTAGTTAATGTGATAAAAAATCATAAATACTCCTCTTATATAATTATAACATTATAAAAATTGATATATCTTTCTTTATATATTTTTTATAATTTTAAGATAAAATTTGTTTTATATATATATATATATATATATATATATATATGTGTGTGTGTGTGTGTGAAAAGGATTTACTTTTTAATACACTTTTTTTCAATTTTACTTTTTAAATAAATTTAATTTTAAATTAAAATAATTATTTTAACATTTTATCCTTTCAATAAATATTTTTTTATATATAAATAATTATTTAAAATTATTAATTATTTAATAATAAAAAAGAATATATAATTTACTTTTTTAAAATTAATTTTAATAAAAATTATTTCGTAATTACTGAAACTTTTAATTAAAGTAAAATTGACACTTAACATAACATAAATTTTAAATTTTATTATAATTATTAAACAAATCCGATATCCTATACTCAAATTCTAAAGATTTTTGCATGATAAGAGCGGAAAAGCAATATCAATTAAATCCAAAACTAATAATAATTAAATTTATTAAAAAGAAAACGTGAATTATATGTGTATGTATAAATACGGCCACATAAACAAGATGGAATCTCTGAAACAAACAAAACAAAAATGCTGCTGAGTGCAAAAGATGTTGGGCAAAATACAAATAAGACTAAACCAGAAGGAGCTGATGAATTCAAGGAATGGAATTTCTTCCTGCACCCCATATTTTCTTACTGTACATCATAAACAAGTTTCTTACTGCACCCCATATTTTCTTACTGTACATCATAAACAAGTTTCTTACTGCATCCCATCCTATTTTCTTCTTCCATCTCCATCTTCATTTTTACCTTTATTCCATCTTCTTCTTCCACCTCCATCCCCATAATCTTCTTCTATCTCCACCCTAAAAAATATTCACAAGTGTTCACTAAAACAAATAAAAATGTCATAATAATATGAAGTGTGAGAAAAATAATAAAAAATAACAATAAAAAGACATGGAATGTAAATTCCAAATTTTACAATCTGCGGGGGTGGAATATAAATTTACATTCCGAATTATATAACCTAAAATATTTATGGATTACACAATCCAAAACTATAATTACAATAAAGATATAATTGAAATGTTAAAACATATGGTATGCAGGAAGAAAATATGAGGGTGTAGAAAGAAAATATGGGACGTAGGAAAAAATTCCCTTTTAAGGAAAAGGGAGCGGATGAGTAAATGACCAATAACGAATGGCCCTGGGTGCCTGGGTGTATCGAAAGAAATAAAATGAAAGGGAGTTCCCACCTCCAATCCAGAACATACTGGGCTCAGTTTTCCTTCTCTATTTTAAAACAAAAACACAAACCAAGCCTCATTTATTCTGATCATCGGGTATGTCTTCCTGCACCCCCTTTTCTCTTCCTGCACGCTATAAAATTTAAATTCCCAAACTATCCCTTTAAAAATATAAAATTCTCTGTACTTCTTTATTATTAATTTTTTCGGATATATTTCAGAAATTATTTTGACATCTGGAAATGACTTTCAAATATTCGATCCATAAAAATCTTTTTATATTTTAGAATAAATGTTACGAAAAGTATTTCTGAATCCGAAGAAAATATCTTTTGGAATATTCGGTTCAGAATATAAAAATATTGTCCGGATTGAGTATTTGTATTTCAGAAATAATTTCCAAATTAAAAAATAAATTTTCGGAATGTCTTTTTTGAAATGTTTAAACAATAGTCTTTTCGAAGTGATGAATCCAAAACATATGCCTTTTTTTTCTTTTCTTGTTTGGGTTGAATCTCTGGATCATCCCATCACCGTAACATGTTTATCTTCCTTGCTTTTGTGTTTTCAAGTTATTTCTTTGTTTCTTCTAGTTCCTTCTCCAGGGACTTTTGATGCATTGAAGATATACTGAGAAGCATTCACTCTTTTAGAATTGAATTTTAGTGGTCTTGTTATCTCCAAAATATAAAACTAAATAATCATAAAAAGTTAAAGAAGTGTCATCAAACTAAACACAAGGATTTATATATGTTAAAGAGTCTCGTTACATACCTATTTCTTTTATTGCATTTTTTTTGGATGTATTGCCTTTGACATAGAAAGAGTTTTGTTTGGGTGTGATTCGTCTTTATTCCATCTTTATAATCTTCTTAGTTGTTTCATATCCTTCTTCTCAAATTCACTACTAAATAGTGATTTCAACCTCTTCATCTTAACCCCATTATCAACATGTCTAATTAAACCAACAGGTAGATGAATTAACCATTCTCCATCTTCTTTGAAACAAGGATCATAAAGATACCCTCTCAAGACAATAAACTAATAAGATATCTATACCACTATTTAGAAGATTATTCTAGCCCGTACAACAACAACCATCAAATTAACAATAAAGCCCCCTGCAGCTTTTGTCACATTCAAAGCCAAAATTATCCCCTGCAGCTTTTTCTCCAAATCAGGGAGAGTTCACACACATGAATAAAATCACAATTTAGGCTACTGTCTCCATCGTAAATTTTGCACTCAAGTCATGTCTCGCGTATATGATATCTTTGGAATATTGAAGATTTTAATCATGTAGAAGTAAGTGCCAACTTTAGAACAGTCAGATTATTCAAAAGAAGAATTAGAGTAAACTATAATACCATATAGTAAAGACCATAATTAACACAATACAACATCCAAACATTCCGATTATTCTGCATAACTCAAAAGACACGCCACTGCTATCACAAGCAGATATGAATATTAACTCATCAGAAAGACCTTAACAAGTAATCATCACCAAAAGCTTGACAAGCAGATTTCAGACTTTTTTGCAGACTTCTCCATCACAAACCCATCCATCTTTGGACTTGTCTTCTTCCTTAACGTCAGGGTCATCTTTGCTTCCTTTGTCCTCCTCCTTCAACACACATTTTGGATGCAGATCAAAGTCACACTTTTCACAGTAATACGACCATGCGTGGCCCTGTTCATTGCATCCATCACAGTAATACACCCTGCGGCGTGTCAACACAAGCTCATGCTCATGTGTTTCATGTGTCAACTTCTCAGGCCACCCCTTTGCAATCTCATCTTCTTCTGCCTCTAATTCCTTTATTTTCTCATCAGTGAAAGGGTATGCACGAGCACCATATTGCAAAACCATATCTCGAGCCTTAGTTGTCAAAGTTCGGCCATTTGATCCAATAGCCACAAGCATGGGGATGCCAGATACCCTGAACTTGCGACTCAAGAATCTCTTCCTAGAGTCGCCAAAGGGAAGTGCTAACCATGGCATTCCTCCAAAGAATTCATCAAAGGAGGCTTGATCTTTGTCGCTGGAGATGAAAACAACTTCTAAAGCATTGCCCTTTGCCTTAATCTCATGATATGCATCAACAAGTTTTGGAAGGAATGCGCGGCATGGAGGACACCAGTGTGCTGAGAAGTAAAGCAGAACGGTCTTCCCATTTAATTCGGACACAGGAACCTGAAATGGGAATCGAAAATATTAACTTGTTAATACCAAAACAAAGAGAATGAGAGGAAGATAAAATGAAGGGAAAGAGGGAATGAACTAAACATAATTTTTGTCATAAAAGGTTTTACCTGCGCCCCATCTTTGCCAATGACAAAATCAAGATCCTCAGACACCAAAATTGACTCAAGGGTTTGAGCTGCCTCCCTGGCCTTCAAAATTTCATCAAGCTCAGCAAACTTTTCAGGAGTGAAAGGGTATGCCTCAACCCCATGATCCTCAATAGCCTCAGCAACATTAGCATTAAGAGTTTTCCCATCAGGCCCAATGATAACCAAAGTGGGGAGGGTTGAAAGCTCAAAGTACTGAGCCAGCTTCCCGCAGAATTTGTCCTTGAAAGGCAAGGATAACCAAGGCACACTTCCCAATATTTCCTTAAATGCTTCTTCATCTTCATCTAAGGGTATCAATACAACCTCAAAGTTCTCCCCCCTGGCTTTCAGCTCCTCATAAGCCTTCACAAGCTTTGGAGTAAAGTCACTGCTTGGTGCGAATGAGCTATGAGAGAAATACAGCCCAACTGTCTTGCCCTCAAGCTCAGAGACAGGTACCTATGTGCGTGCACATGAAAGGAAAAGTCAAATTCGGAAATGAACAATGTGTTTTTGAGGTAAACAAACTATCAAGCATTAACTAACGGAAACTGCTATCTCATACAAACAGAGTGAAGTTGCTAGCTTACATTGTTTCCATTGGATGATATAACAAAGTCACGAGATGGAGAGATCAAGAGTGATCTCACGGACTGGTTCCTCCTTGCTTCCTCTTCCCGATCTCTCAATTCTTGGATCCTTGCTGATGTAAAGGGGTATGCTTCAACACCATATTCACGTACAATATCAACTCCATCTTCAGTCACAACTTTGCCAGTTTCATCAAGTAACACGAGATTGGGAATCCCCCTCACTTGAAACAATTCATCAAGGCGGCTGCGTGTCTCTGAATCAGAAAATGGAATTGCAAGCCATGGCATCTTGGAAAAGTACCCTTTAAAAGCCTCGTCATCTTCATCAGCCGAGGCAAAAACGACCTCAAAGTCACCTTTTGACACAACCTCATTGTATGCCTCCACCAAAGTTGGCGTGAATTTTCGACAGGGACCACACCAGGATGCCGAAAAATATATACCAATTTTCTTTCCCTTCAAGCTCTCAATTTTCACCTGTGAATTCCAAAATAGAGCATATGAAACCACAATTTTCAGTCTATACGAAATAAACATGATTTTTCTTCATTCAATAAAGCTATCACTTCAAAATGATATGAGCTGCAATGTCCAAACCAGAGGTAAACCCAGTCACACTTGGTTCATTAAAATGACAGCAATTTCTAACAAAATGGAAATACCATTCCTTTCATCAGAATGGAATGAGCAATTACCGTTCAAACCAAATCGGTCCTCATTTTTTAAAATCGAATTAACCCATCTTTCAGCCTCCACACCCTCCCAACAGAGACAGAATTCAATTTAACACAAATCGAATTTTCGTTTGATTCAGCAGCATATCTGACGCCAACTCTTAATTCCATTTCACATCAACAGAAATAACATATGCACAGTCAAGTCAACATCATATGTGTGTGTGTTAAAAAAAACCGTTACCCACGCCACTGGCCAATATCTCATGAAACCCATGAATAATCCCTTAACCTTCCATCACGTATGATCGAAAAAACAATACTGAAACTTCAGACAAAATGGGTTCCCCAAAACAAACCACGATAAAAGCAGAAACAATTAAAGTTAAAAACAAAGTAAAGTGAGGGACCATTATGTCTGTCTGATGCTTTCCAAAACAATCAGAAAAGGGAAAACTTTTAAGAAGAGTTTGGAAGATGTTACCTGATCGCCGTTGTTCCTCAGAAGATAGTCCCTTTCGGGTGAAGAGAGGAGAGACACAACATCGTGGGTGACATCCGCAGATACTGCCATCTTAGTCAGCGGTGGGTTGTAACTTAGGACAAGCACAGTTACAGAATGAGAACAGAGACAACAGAATAAGCGTTGATGCCTATATTTATAGAGGGCACAGAGAACTTCACAAAGAGATGGAAAAATTGCCAGCTTTCTTCATATTTTCTTTGAGAACAAGAAATTAAGTTTGTTTTATAGTAGTCTTAAAATAAAGCTAAATTTTTGGTTTCTTATCCGCTTAAAAACCGTGTTTTTAACTCGTGTTGCTCCACGTAAGAAAATAGAAGTAGTTTCTTATTTTTAAGAAAGTGTTTAATTTATAATAGTATTATTATTGTTTTCTTTTAATTTACATAAGCACTGTTATTTCTTCTATCTAGAAAATTGTATTCTTATTTATTATTAATTTTATTTTTCATTTCTTATTTTTTATTTTAGTTGTAAGTTAATATTTTATCACTTTTGTATCAGAGCCCTTACTTCAATTGTATTATTCTACTATGATCATATTATAATAATATTATAATAATGTATTACAAAAATTTTGAGTATATTATGATTGTCGTTAATCGAAATTTTATGTAAAATGTATTCTCAAAAGTAAATATAAACTATGATGGTATGAAACTATATGTCTAAGTAAATTTTGTCAGCTCATAAAAAAAAGTAAATTTTGTTGAGAGAAAGAACTCATTTATATTTTATCAAAACTTATTTGATGTACTAATTATGCATATCTCAACTTAGATCGAGATAATATAAAAAGATAATTGATTTATTTAAAAAATTTAATATTTTTATTTATTAAGATGATTTGTTTGGATAGAATAATTAGAAATAATTTAAAATTAAGAAATTTTGAAAGATATTTCAAATGAATAAAATAAAAGAATTTCAAATAATCTCAAAAGTATAAGAAATTTGAAATTTCACTCTATTTTACTCCACTCACAAAGGTCAAGTTGAGTCGATCTTGACTGAAGGTCGAACCGAGTCAGTCCGAGTTAAAAGTGAGTCGAGTTTGTCTGGGTCGAAGTCGAGCTAGTCGAGTCGGTCCGTGTCGAAGGTTGAGTCAAGTAGGCTTGGAGTCGAAGATTGAGCCGAAATGAGTTGGCTCAGGCTGAAGGTCGAGCCGAGCCAAATCAGCCTGAGTTGAAGGTCGAATCAAGCTGAGTCGGTCCAAGCCGAAGGTCAAACCGAGTCGGTCTAGGCCTAAGTCGAGCCAAGTCAGACTAGGCCAAAGGTGGAGTAGTGTCAACTGGGCCGAAGGTCGAGCTGAGTCGACCAGACCAAAGGTCGAGTCAAGTCAATCCGGGGTAAAGGTCATGTCAAGTCACTCGAGCCAAGATGGCTCGTGTTGAAGGTCGGGCCTAGTCGACCCATGTTGAATCTTCGGGAGTCGACTCGTACCGAGAGTTAACACGACTCGTCCCAAATTGAAGGTCGAGCAAACTCAACTTGGGCTCAAGGGTAGAGTTGAGTTTGCCCTAAAATAGAAATTAAATTATTTTCTCCAAACAAAAAAGTGAAATCTAAGATATTTCAATTACTCAATCCAAACAAACTATAAAAATATAATGTAAAACCATGACAATAAAAAATGAGATTGAGAAGTTTAACATCTTATTATGGAAATTAAGAATGAAGGAAATTTTGATGAAAGATAATTGTGTAGATACAATTAAAAGAAACTCCATGAACATCTAGGATGAAGATATTACCAATTTTCACTTAGTAACAAGAGATGTGGTTTTGCATAAGGTCATGAAAAGAACATTATGAAGGAGATTTGAGATACTATGATTAAATTATACGAGATTTAGTCATTTTATATAAATATTCCTGAACATTCTACAATCTTTGAAGAAATGAGTCCACAATGATGAATCACATAGATGATGAAATTTATATTTGCACAAATTTCAATAATAAATTTTAATATAATGAGTTTTAAATGGGAGTGGTTATACAGGGTTTCTGTTTTAAACTTCAAATTTGTAAACACCACTTAAGACACCCGCAAGTGGTGGCTCAACACCAACTATAGGCTTGAGCTCTAGACTCTATTTTTGTTTAAGAGTTTAACCACTTTCATTTTCTATCGGTTCCTCCATTCATTCCTTCACTTTTCTCATTCTTCTTATTTCCTTAAATGTATCCTAACCAAAATATGTATGTATCTATAATGCAATACAAAATTTAACAACAACTAGTTATTTAAGTTGGGTTTCCTCCCAATAACACTTGTTTAACGTCTTTAGTTTAACGTCATATTCTTCATGTGTCATTCAACATTATTTTTATGGTGAGTCTTACAAAGTCACCACTCTGTATTCCCCATTAACAAGCTAGCTCCTATTTGTTTAGGGTCTTCAATTTCAATGGCTCCATACGGCTAATGAATGGCTCACACCACTTTGATTTTAACATTCCTGGGAATAACCTCAGTCTGGAATTGAACAACAAGACTAATTGATTTGGTTTGAACTCCCTTTTTAGAATTTTCTTATCACGATAAGCCTTCATTCTCTTCTTGTAGATGTTGGTTGATTCATAGGCTTGCATTCTTAATTCTTCCAACTCATGCATTTGAAATCTTCTCTTCTCACCAGCAGCTTTTAGATCATAATTCAAAGTCTTCAAATCCCATAAAGCCTTATGCTCAAGCTCCACTGACAAGTGGCAAACTTTTCCTTATGCAAGCAAGCTAAAATGGAGTCATGCCTATGATAGTCTTGAATGTTGTCCTGTAAGCCCATAAGGTACCATCCAATTTCAGTGACCAATCCTCCTTGAGTAAACTATTTTCTTCAAAATTCTCCTGAGTTCCTTGTTTGAAACATCAATCTGACCATTAGTTTGATAGTAATATGGTGTACCTACCTTATCTTTGACGTTGTAATGCTCAAACATGCACATTAGTTGCTCGTTGCAGAAATGACTGCCTTTATCATTTATCAACACTATGTGCCAAATCTAAAAAAAATATTCTTTGAGAAATTTTTCACCAACAATTGATAGTTATTTTCACTTTAATATAAATAAAAATTACTTAAAGTTAATTTTAATAATTTATAACATAGAGATTCATTATTAACATAACTTTTCTCTTAATACATATATTGAATAAGGTTTAATTAATGATATTTTTATCAATTTTATCGCTAAACATTTTGATGTTTCTAATTTGTAAAAGAAAATGAAACACATTATCTTTTATTTAAAAAAAACGCAAATAATGATTTAAAATGAAAATGAATATAGAAGTGCATCACCATGCTTGTAAGTTAGTCTCTTTAATTGCAATATAATCTTTTTAATGTTGATACGAACACATATTATATCCTATATATCAATAGTTAATCATCGTTTATAGTCTAACACTTTTAATTTCTTTATTGAAATTTATGAAAAAAAAAATCCCCAATAATGTAAAAATCACTCTTTACTTTCGTTTCCTTTATATTTTTCTTTATTATATATAAACTATAAAACTCTTTTATACGATAAATGATAAATAAACATTTTTTCACACAACCACTTAATAACAGAACTATAAATTTGTATTTATTTCGCTTATTGTTTAATATTTTTAATTATCTTATAACTTTAAATAAATTTTAACCAATTACGTAATGTGATTTATTTTTTCCGTACCATAGTTAGTGTGTTTTAAATAGGAATTTAAATAATGCATTAAAAATGTAGTTCTATGTATAGTTCACACATTCCTAGGGTGAGTTGCGTCACAACACAAACGTCAGTGTTGGTGGAATGGAATGAATTTGTCGGTCGGAAAACAACGTGTCATTGTCTCATTGGATAAAACTACCAAAACCTTTTTCAAAGTTGGATAATTACTGTTCATAATATTAGTTTCTGAAATTCAGGAAAAAGAAAAACAAATAATGTATGAAAACGAAAGGGAACCGCTTCGTACACTTCGACAAGAAAAGTGTGAACAAATAGATAAAATATTATAAAGGTGGAAAACGGGGATGTAAACATATTCTTTATTATTTTAAAATTTAGAATTACATTTTCAATTTTTTTAAAAATTGAAGTAAAATAATCTCGATTGAAATATGGACCTGTTCTTGTCTTAAGTATACCAAAGTAGCATCATTATGATTAATTATTTTATTTGAAAAGTTATTTACTTTAAAATTTAACATATATATATATATATATAATTATAATTTTATTATTAAAAGATAGTTAAGATGATTAAAAGAGAAATATATATTTATTGTTTTTAATCTTAATTCTTAAGGAATAAAAGAATATACCCAGAGAGTGGTGGAATAAAATGTTATGGTCTATTATTCACGTTGACTCAATTAGCTTTTTTGTCGGTATTCGCCATAAGTGATTCCAACTTATCTTAATAAACATCATCACCTGCCAACGAAATAACGTGGAAATTTCTCCTATTATTATATTTAATGGGAATAACTTCATGAACAAGAATACTGAGGAGAAGTGACTCTTTCTTTTTCCATTTTCCATTTAGTCTTTTTTAATGATATTTTCCGTCAAACATGTAAGAAAGGAATGTGGAAAACTGCACAAATGTCACTATTAGAAATCCAAAAACTACTTATTGTAAAAAGCTAATAAATTATTCGCCCAATAAAAAAAAATTACTTATTAGTGGTGTCCAAAAACAAATAACATATTGCCGATGTGTTCACACTCTACGAGATAAATTCAATTCCATGAACATTTACACCCTTAATTTCTTAAACTTATTTTTAAATATACTAATTTTTCTTTTTTCACTTTCTGAGACTATCAAGTGGATATGAATTTATATGGTATGGTATTCATGTTTATTATTTATTATTTTTTAGTGAATTGTTTCCATTTATTTGAATTTGAATGGCTGAGTATGTTCTTTACACTAAACTCCGTAATTGCATTGAAATAGCTTCTTCTACATTTCATTGACAAAACATTCATCCAAAACTTGTTAAACAAGTTGTTCTTTTATCTTTCATTCACGTTTTTCACCGATCAGGTTTAAGACAAAAAGCACTTATTTACACCTACATTCTTTATATTCTTTATATTATTACCACATTTTCTTAATCAAGCCATCAACGAAATCAATTAATTACTTACCAGGTTAGATTCTCTATTAAATTTTGTTGCTGTTGTCTTTGATGAACATTAAAATGTATTATATTAATATTTTAGATTTTTTTAATATATTTTAAAAATTTAAAATTAGTGACCATCGATATATTTTAAAAACACATAAAAAGAATAGTTCAGAAAAATTCAAAAAAATAAATAAATCAAATTCAATAATTATCCCATAGAAGAAAAAAATCCCAAAAGAGAGAATATTTGTTATTGAATTTTAAACCTCAAACTATCAAATTAATTTGGTCATGTACACATGTAAATAAATAGTCATTAATTTTCTAATTATTTACGATAAAATTACATAATATTAAAAGAACTAATAAAGTCTTACAAATGTAACTATTTATGTCCATTTAAATAATTGATGATAAAGGGGGAATATTATTAAAATTTCATGATATCAAATATTTTATTTAAAAAATTCTAACTATTATAATAAAATGTTACACATAAAATAGAATATTTACATAAAAACTGACACTGAAATATCATGATTTCATTACAAAATATAAATTATTACTTTAATATTATTATCTTATAACTTCAATGCAATATTGGATGTAACAATGAACCCTAAGAACTTTTGTATCAAGTCATGCATTCACCCCAAAAATTTTAAGAAAATATGTTAAACAATAGAAGACAAAAAAGAAGTCTAACATTCTCATACTTGGTCAGTATTGGTTGGATTATATTTATTTTGAAATTCATTAGAGAATGGTGGTTTGAATATCAGTGCCTTCATTCTTGATACATGACTTGAATATAACTATAACCATCACAATGACCATTACTACAAACCAAATTGTCAGCATATAGTGATAAAGTACTTTCACATTGTTAACATTTTTTTTTTTCATTTTTTTCTTTTAAAACTACTCTTAATATATTTTTATATTGAATGGAATAATCTTTTACATGTAATGTGGTTATTCCATCTAACATATAAGTATACTTAAAAATATTTTTTTATCATTTGGATAATCCAAAAAAAATGGTTCCAACAACATCTGAGTTGTCAACTTTTTTAAGACAAATAATGTTTGTTTCTTTGCTCTTTTTTTTTTCATCATCAAGTCGGATCTTTACGGTGACAAAACAGTTACAGTTCCAACTTTTTTATATTTATATAATTTAATATATAATTTTAAATTTAATATTTTAATATATTTTTTATTTTTTATTTTTTATATATCGATATTTATGTATAAATAATTTTTTGTTGTTGTCTATATTTATTTTTTAATTTTACCTTCTAAATATTTTTAAATTAAAATTAATATTTTATTATTATTATCATTTATTTAATTTTTTTAAATTTTACTGTTATTATAAATGAAAAATAATTATAATATTTATGAAAATTATTTAATTTAATTTTATAATTATAATAATAACAATAATAATAACTTTATTATGATAAAAAAGTAAATATAATGTTTTGTTTATTTAAAAATTTTGAAATTATTCTTTTGGTCTTTATTTTTGTTCAAAAATATTAAGTTGGTCCTCCAATTTTATTTAGTCTAATTTGGTCCATATTTTTAAAAGAAAATACGCAATTTAATTATTTTTTTGTTAAATTTCTTAAATCGGATATAGGTTTTCTCAACAAAATTAAATTTGTGAATAGTGATGGTTTGCTTTGTTGATATAATTAACATAATCATAGTGTCAATTTTGGTGAAAAATCATTGTTCCACTTCAAGAAATTTAACAAAAAATACCAAATTGCATCAATATTTAAAAAGTCGTGACCAAATTGAGACTTAAAAAAATTAGATAACCAATTTGACATCTTTAGATGAAAATATAGATCAAAAGAGTAATTTAATCAAAATTTTAGCACCTTACAATATTGGTTGAAGATCCGCCACTGTGAATGACGGATCTTTTAAGGGACTAGAGGGGCCCATGACTTCTCCCCCAATTTCTTTTGAAAATTTTTAAACTAATATATTTATATAACTTAAATTTTAAAATTTTTTAAATTATATGTAGTTACATATATTGAGAATTGATGGAAATTAAATTAGATATATTTTTATTTCTTTTATAACATGACATTTAATGTTAATAAATAAAAAAAAGTATAATAAAGAATAAAAATATTTATTAAGATATTTTTTATTTTCTTTCTCATTGTCCTTGAGTTTATCACATATTGTAATCATTTTACTGTTATTATAAACGAAAAATAATTATAATAATTATAAAAAATATTTAATTTAATTTTATAATTATAATAATAACAAAAATAATAATTTTATTATCATAAAAAAGTAAATACAATGTTTTTACTAGTTTATATAAAAATTTTGGGATTACTTTTTTATCTCTATTTTTTTTCCAAAATGTGAAGTTGGATTCTCCAATTTATTTAGTCTCAATTTGGTCTAGATTTTAAAAGAAATAATGCAATTTGGTCATTTTTCTTTAAATTTCTTAAATCTGATCAAGGTTTTTTCATAAAAAATTAAACTTGTGAATAAGGTTTTGTTGGTATAATTGACATAATTTTAGTGTCAATTTTAATGAAAAATCTTTGCTCCACTTCAAGAAATTTAATAAAAATGACCAAATTGCACAAATTTTAAAAAATTGAGACCAAATTGAGACTAAAAAAAACTACAACACTAATTTAACATTTTTGGATGAAAAAATGGAACAAAAGAATAATTCAACCAAAATTTTAGCAACTCCAAAAATATTGGTTGAAGATATGTCATTGTGAATAATGGATCTTTTAAGGGACTAGAGGGGCCCTGCCCCCCAATTTTTTTTTGGAAATCTTTGAACTAATTTATTTATATATCTTAAATTTTTAGAGTTTTTAAAAATATTTAAATTATATGTAGTTACATATATCGAGAATTGATGGATATTAAATTAGATATATTTTTATTTCTTTTATAACACGACATTTAACATTAATAAATAATAAAAAAAGTAAAGTATAATAAAAAATAAAAAAAAATTATTAAGATGCTTTTTATTTTCTTTCTTATCGTCTTTTGATTTTATTACATGTTGTACTCATTTATCACTCTCACATGTTTGTTTTTCCTTGTTTATGAAGAAAAAAGTAAGTTAGACACAAAATTTTTGCTCCACTTCAAGAAATTTAGTGAAAATGACCAAATTGCACAAATTTTAAAAAATCGGGACCAAATTGAAACTAAAAAGACTAGAGGATTAATTTAATATTTTTGGATGAAAAGATGGACCAAAAGAGTAATTCAACCAAAATTTTGGCATCCTCAAACTATTGATTGAAGATCTGCCACGGTGAATAGTGGATCTTTTAAGGAACTAAAGGGGTCCATGACAGGGATGGCAAAAATACACGTGCCCGTGAGTATCTGTAGATAAAATCTGTGATGGATAGTTGGCACCCGCGGGTATTTGTTACTGCGGCCCTAGTAGCAGGTAGCAAGTATTTTAATACTCGTTTATAAACGGGCCGGATGCGGGTATCATATTATATGTATCCGCGGGAACCCATTACTTGAAAAATTAAAATAAAATAAAATTTGTGTTTTATTAAGTTAAATTTAATTAAAATTAATTTTTAATTTATATTTTATTATATTAAATTAAATTTATATTTAATTTACTTTATATTTTATTTTATATATTTTTTAATTTTTTTTAATTTTATTTAAATTTAATTTTAAAAATTTATAAAATATACTTTTTTAAATATTTGCGGGTATCCACGGGTACTCGCGAATTTTAAAATACCTGTGAATATTTTTTAAACGGGTACCCACGCGTGAATCGGGGCGGGTAGCGGGTGAATTTTTTTGTTGCGGGTCAGGTTGCCGATAGATACTATCCGTGTTCGACCTAATCCATTGCCATCATTACCCATGACCCCCTAAAATTTTTTGAAAATTTTTAAACTAATATATTTATATATCTTAAATTTTTAAAGTTTTTTAAAATTTTTAAATTATATGTAGTTACATATATGGAGAACTGATGGAAATTAAATTAGATATATTTTTGTTTCTTTTACAACATGAAATTTGATGTTAATAAATAATAAAAAAGTAAAGTATAATAAAGAATAAAAATATTTATTAAGATATTTTTATTTTATTTCTTACTGTCTTTTGAGTTTATCACGTATTGTACTCATTTACCACTCTCACATGTTTATTATTCTTGTTTATGAAGAAAAAAAATAAGTTAGACACAAACTCACTATTTTTACTCTTATTTTTATATGTTTTCTTCCATTCTTGAAGAAAAAAATAATTCTTTACTATCTTACTTGATAGTGAAATATTTGTTTAATATTTATTAACATTGTCATTTTAATCCCATGAGCCTTTGTATAATCATTTTATATGAATATAAAAGAAAACACACAAAAAAAAACAATGTACTATATTTTCTCATAACCGACTTTTAATTGAGGTTCAATTATCATACATTTTTTCTTTTAGTAATTGTGTCTTTGAAGTTTTTATTTGATTATATGATAAATTATTTTTTAATTTTTAATTTTAAAAAATAGATATATTGATGACAAATAAAAGAATAAGTTTATTTTTTAAAAGAATAAATTAATTATGCTTTAAATCGCTGATAAATTTGAGAACTTTCAATTGAGTTCCTAGTAGATTTTTGTGGTTTATTGAATACTCAATCAGTTTATTTTTTCAATTGGGTCTTCACTCTTAACTTTTTTCTATCAATGTGGTGATGTGGCTATTAAGTGGCTGAAGTAGTTACTATCTTGTCAAGTCACCTTTCCGGTTGTCACCACATGTCATTTTATTATTTTATTATTCTAAAATTTAAAATTTTATAATTTATAATTTATAATTTGTATTATGTAATATGTAATATGTAATTTACAATTTATAACTTTATAATCGTTTAATTTCATATTTTTACAATTTTAATATTTTAATTAAAAATTGTATAATTATAAAATTATAATTTTATTAAATACAAATTATTATATATTTTTAATTTTTATTCAAATCATAAAATTATATTTTATAATTATACAATATTGAATTAAAATAATAAAAATATATAAAACTATAAATTTAAAAAATTTAAAAATTATTAAATCATAAATTTTAAAATTTTAAAATAATAAAATGACATATGATGACAACTTAGCCAAGTAATCTGTAAGGCCCATTTATTTTCTGCCTAATCCTTAAGGGCTGCCCCAAAGTTAGTTGGGCCTAGGGCTGGCCCAAGAAGGGGAACCATACCCTAAGTCTGCCCTAGCCTAATCTTTTCTCTTCATTCGCAGAAAACACAACCGTCAAGTCCCTAACCTCTCCCCAGAAGCTCTGCTAGGGTTTGATCCTACGCCCCTTTCAAGCTAGCCAAACCTCGTTCTCCTGTCACGTAAGTGGTTCTTGAACCGTACTCTTCGCGTTCTAAGTTGGTTCTCATGGTTATAATGGGCTCACTGTAGCAACCTTGCTATTTTTGTGTCTTTATTCACAGCTCTTGAGTCCGTGTTCGAAGCTGTTGGGTTCATTGAGTCAGGAGTCGAAGTTGTTTGCTAAACCCTTTCCAAGTAAGGGATGTTGAAAGGGGGAGCCTTTCATCCATAAATGAAGAATAATTTTGATGATGTCTACTGATCTAGGATAAAACGTAGCTTGGTCCAGTTAGGATATGCATTAGGTAATTAGCTTCTCTTTATCATATGTATTTCAGGCCTGCTGTGTAATTCTGCATATGATTAGTTCTTTAACTAATGGGTTAGCTGTGAGTATTGTACAAAGTAAGTGAAAATATACTCACGATAATCGATTAGGTAAATTGCTAATCGATTTAGTGATAGCAAAAACCTTTGTATAAAAGTTGTTTTGGAATCTGTTTTGGGTCTAAAAAAATCAGAAAGATCACGCAGTTTTCATATGAGATAGAGCCATCTGAGAGACACAAAGTTTCAGAAGATTCTGCAAGATAACTCAAGTACAGATCCAAGAAGAATTGATGGTTGATTCTACCATGATGGATCTTGCTTGATTCAAGGAGCATCAAGTCAAATCTGCACAACTTAGGTGCATTCGTTTCTTGTTTTGTTTTCTATATTTTTTATTACAGTTGCTTTAGTGTTTGAAGTGTGGACCTAGGTGCAATTGTGTGGATGCATTGCTCCTAGGGGGAGTTCTTGATTGTTGAATCAAGTTCTTGGGTTTTGGGGGTTAGAATTACATAGGTGTGCTTGTAATTCTTGGAACCTTTCTGTTTAGTGGAATCCTCCTAAGTGTGTTACTTAGGAGAAGACTGGATGTAGATTCGCCTTGAATCGAACCAGTATAAATTGTGTGTCTTGATTCCTTCTTCTCTCTCTTAATCCTTCTTGATTGATTTAAACAGTCCATTAACCCAGAACTGTGTAATTGATTAATTAAGCTTTAAAACCTAAAGATCTTTCCAAGATTCATCTTAAACCAGTAAAAGCCTATTAATCAATTCAGATCCCCTT
>Ga0214544_1002430_pt1 | contig 39129 bp, 24 predicted proteins | sample CNSS3metaG_FD_160074 | JGI IMG/M metagenome (GOLD analysis project Ga0214544, IMG submission 160074) | Root nodule microbial communities from cowpea collected in UCLA plant growth center, Los Angeles, California, USA - CNSS3 | ecosystem: Host-associated > Plants > Roots > Nodule | place: USA...
TTAGTAATATATGTATATAATAATGAATAATAATAAAAATATATATAATATGTATAATAATTAAATGTATATAATATTAATACATTAAATAATATATTTATATATAATTAAATAATTATTATAAATAATATATATAGAGTAATTAAATATAATAATAAGTAATAAAAATAATGTATATAATGATTAATAATAATAATCATTATTATTAGTAATTAAAAATAATATTAATTATTATAAATAATTTAATATAATTTATTTAATTCTTTTATTAAAAATTATTAAATAATAGTTTTTAAAATTTAATATATTTATCTAATCCAAAAGTCATTTTTTATATTTTTTATCATAAAAAATATTTTAGTAATCTTCAAATTTTACTTACTATAACTTTTTATTTTTTTATTTCATCACTCAAATCACTTATGTTACAAAATTAATCTTTAAATTCATTTACTTGCATTTAAACCTATATGAAAAAACACACATAATCTTTCATTCAAATTCACCCGATTCCATCCGATATCCTAAATCCTTTTTTTCGTCAAAACACACCTAAAGAAAATAAACTGACAAAAAAAAAAACAAATCCATAAATCAAACAACCTTTTTTGACTAATCAACCATTAAAGTAGTGCCTTTACTAAAAGTTGTTTGAATGGAGACACAAATTAATATTTTATTTAAAAAGTCACCCAATATCAACGATCAGTCTAAAATGTCACCTCATTCTAGAAGTAGTATATTCTTATATTCATGTACGAGAACAAGAACTAAAAAACTTACCTCAATAAAAAGACAAAATTTTAATGTAAAATAACATTTTGAAAGTGATAACAATATATATATTTTTTTTTACAGAATAAAACCATTCTTTCTTTAACTTTTTCGCCTTTAATAAATTTAGTTGTATTATTCTTGTTTTAAAATATCATTTAAGTCACTTCAAGAAAGGAATAAACTAAATATTATTAAAGCCAATTTTTTAAAATGCTAAAAAGAAAACTATTATTATTATTATTATTATTATTATTATTATTATTATTATTATTATAACATAGCAAGTACGAGTTCCTTCCAGGCGGCAAGAATACACCTTTCATTTCTTTCGGTTCAGATACTGTGAATATGTTGTTCTCTATATGTTTGTTGAATTGAATATTGAATATTGAAAGGCACAAACCTCAATGATGGCATCATGTTACTTTAGATTCACAGATGCCGTATTCAACACGCCCCTCCAAACATATACGCATTATTCATCAAATTTGGCAAACCTTTTGTGCCATTTCAACCCACCAGACAAAGTGGTCAACTTTGTAATTTCCACTAGTGTGCTTGTTCTTCACTGAAGTAGAAATTTCCACATAATTCTGACGCATAAACGTTGAATCCAAAGAAACCAGTAACAGAGCATGTGTTTTTGGTTGTCAACACACTAAAACAGTGCAAGGCAAAATGAAGAGAAGCATAGAGAGTATGGGTTTGATTCTGAAGGCTTTTGCTGTTTTAGAATTAGTATTGGTGATAGTCCACCCTAGTGCTCATGCTTTGAGCAGAGATGAGTTCCCTCCTGACTTTGTTTTTGGTGCATCAGCTTCAGCTTATCAGGTTCTTTTGTAGTTTCTTACTTTTCACTAGTATAATACACTTCATTGCTTCTAGTCTTTTTGATTCTGTAGCTCAATTTGTATTCATATGTTATGAATTTGTAACTGGGGTAGTTTGAAAGGTTGAAGGTGCAGCAAATGAAGATGGAAGGAAGCCAAGCATATGGGACACTTTCTCCCATTCTGGAAATGGTATTAGTATTACCCTCTACTCTCACATATTTATTTTGAAATCATGTCTAAGGTTTAATGTTACTATTTTGATCAGAGAAATTTAATGAAAAAAATTGTTTTCAGGGAATATGTATGTAGGTGATGGAGATGTTGCGTGTGACCAATATCACAAATATAAGGTCGGTGACCCTTGAGCATGTCTAGAGAAAACCAAAAGAAGCTGTTGTATATTATACACACACATGCATGCATATGCACAAGATGAATCTTATATTCGCCACTGCTCTATATTCATGTTGTTCACCTAAAAAGAGTTTGTAGTTTGTTCTGAGGTAATAGCATACCTTGACTTCCTGCAGGAAGATGTTCAGCTCATGGCCAACATGGGTTTAGAAGCCTACAGATTTTCCATATCATGGTCTAGGATTATTCCAGGTGAGATAATCAAACTTTTGTCTGAGATATTCTTAAATCAATTTCTAAATTTCTAAAATAAAATGCAAAAGTAATTTATTAGGGGCAATGAATTTCTGACTCCAGTTGAATGTAGTTGCCAAAATCAAACTGTTATTTCAATACTGTTCTGACCTTGCTGTTTCCATGTATTGCCAGATGGAAGAGGACAAGTGAATCCCAAGGGACTACAGTATTACAACAACCTTATTAATGAATTGATAAGCCATGGTTCTTATGAAACAAGATTTTTATCTTCAAGTTTAATTAAACAACTAAGAGGGATTCTTCCAGGTTGTCTGATGAACATTTACTTTTTTCCTTTTTTGATTTCTCATAATGTAGGAATCGAAGCACATGTTACATTAAACCATTGGGACCTACCACAAACACTTGAGGATGAATATGGAGGATGGGTTAGTCGAAGAGTTGTGTATGGTTCCCAAACTCCAAGTCTCTAGTTGTGTTACAGTCTTGTCCTAGATAGAGATTGTGCAGATTAAATCTGTCACGAAATTGAGAAAAGGTATCTATTGTGATTAACACATTTATATATATGTTTGTAGGAAAGACTTCACAGCATATGCAGATGTGTGCTTTAGAGAATTTGGAGACAGAGTTAGGTATTGGACTACTGTGAATGAGGGCAATGTGCATGCAGCATTCGGCTATGATGTAGGATTCTTACCACCTCAGAGGTGTTCTCTCCCTATAGCTAACTGTTCCAGAGGAAATTCCTCAACGGAGCCATATTTGGCTGCCCATCATATGTTGTTAGCACATGCTTCAGCTGCTAGGTTATATAGGAAGAAATATCAGGTAAAAATGATGTAACAACTGTTCCATTCCACTGTCATTCATAGGGCATTCTATTTGCATTTTGAACCATAGTCTAGCAGGACAGAGTTAGAGGTGATCACCATGAGGGTGTCATTTCAGAAAATCTCTTTTGATTGCAGGGCTTGCAGCATGGCTTAATTGGGTTTAATCTCCTTCCTTTTGGTCTTCTTCCACGAACAAATTCTACTGAAGATATAGCTGCTACTCAAAGGCTCCAAGACTTCTTCATTGGTTGGTTAGTAACAATCTGTGCATGCTATGTCTTTCTAATGCTTGGAATAAATTAACTGTAAAGTAAAGAAACAATATTTCTATATCACACACTCTGTGCAAGTTAGTTAAATAGTAAAGAATATGTTCTGACTGTGATTCAATTCTTAACCTCTTTGTTTGTTCCCACTTCAAACAAAAGCACACTGAATTGTTAGGTTTGTCACATCTAAGGTGCTATCTATTTAACTAACAAAAGTGTTTATAAACAACCTTTAGCTTTAGATCTTAAGCTATGTGAGACTTTTTTTGTTGAACTAAAACAACTTTGGCTGAATGGTTCTCTTTGTTAATTCTTTAATTTGGTTTCGCCACAATCACAAGAAAAACACAAAAATGAAAGAAAATAACTATACTATAAAAGAAGGTTTTATACATAGAGTATGTATCAATGCCACGCACATTGCATACGCATACAATAATTAAGACAAGATTCATTTAATTCAGGTGGTAGACGGTATAAAATCTGACTAAACTTAACACTACTAGACCCTATAGTAGACTATATTTTGTGCTCTCCATCAGACAATCATGATTTAGAGATGTTAGGAATCCAAGTATGAGTTTAAAGTTTCACGTTGAGTATAAATAACAAAGTTGAGCAACAATAAAGAAAAAAGACACACCTTATCTTAAGACCTTCACGAGACTCTTAAACTTCAGTGCAGAAGATGAACTCCTTATTAGATACTGTGTAGTGTTTGTAGCTTCTCCCTAAAAGGACTTGGGCAAATCAACTCCCAATAACGTACTTCTTATCTGCTCCAAAATGGTTTTATTTATTCTCTTAGTAAGATAATATTTTTCAAGGTGTACCTACAACTGTCTTATGTTTCCTTAACCTTTCTTTCTTGCAAAACTCATTAAACTGCTTTGATACAAACTCCAATCCATTGTCAATTCTAAGCACTTGAAGTTTGGTTACCTATTGATTAATGGTCATGGTGTGTCACTCCTTAAATCTTTGAAAAGTCTCAGTCTTACTTTTCAAGATATAAATCCGCACCCTCCTCTAGTAATGTCTATGATAGTGAGGAAGTAAGGCACTCCACCATGAGTTCGAGCTTGTGTTGGATTCCAAAGGTCTGTATGAGCACACTCAAAATATCTACTGCACACACGCATACCATTCTCAAACTTCAATTTTTGAGACTTTTCAAGTATGCATTAATCACAAAATTCTTTATCCTTCATTTCATCACCTCCTAACATATTTTGCTTCTCCAATTCCATCAAACCTTTCTGACTTATGTGTCTTAACATCAAATCTCAAAGTTTCGTCTTATCTTACAGTTTGACTAGCATAAATGCATAGTCTTTATAGAACCATCTAGTATGTAAAAGTTTTAGGAACTACAAATGTTTGCTTTAAAGTCCTTATAGTACCTCGTTCAATCTTGGTAGACAAACCCATAAGATCAAACATACTAATTGACAAAAATTTCTCTATCTTTGAAACATATTTCATATCCTGTAAAACCATCTCCCAGATGTCATACATTTTCAATCTAATTGACACCATGTCTTGCACCTTACGGGCTTTATTGTTCCCAAGAAAAACTATGCCTCATTCTTTCAGTTTTAAAGTCTCAAAGAACTCCTCTACTGGACACATGTGATAAGTGCAACTTCATTCCATGACCTAGCTCTTCTGTGTACCTAACACTAATGCCACTAACACTCCAACAGCTCATTATTGTAAGACACTACAACAACATCAACAAATTCTGTTCTAAAATGTGAGTTTCTACACCTCTCATTCCTCTCCTTCTTTGGATACTCTACCTTGTAGTGACCTTTTTTGTGGCAATCGTTGTACTAAGGTCCTTTTTCCACTCTATTGTATGATGAATGCTTTGACTTCTTCCGTTCCACCTCCCTCCTTTAATTACTCTTGAAGCTTCTTTAGTTCCTTAGTTCAAATTGAGGTTTGTACTTTTCCAAAGTAATGGTTTGTTCTTTCCCTGACAACAGAGCATCTTTAAAATGTCCAACCATCTTATGCAAGGTGTTAAGAAACAATAAAGTCTTATCTTCATTTTCGAGCTTCACTTTAATGTTCTCCAAATTGTTTATGTTGTTAAATTATATTAGTTGCTCTACTATCATTCTTGATTTTCTCATCTAATGAATACAACTGTTGCTTCAAATAGAGTCTGTGTAAGAGATCTCGTCAAACAAAAATGACTTAAGTTTCATCCATATTGACACAACAATTCTCTCCTTCACAAGTTCCATCAATGCCTTATCCTTCTATACACAAAATTATGGAATTTTTCGCTTTGCTGATTATGTTAGTCTTTGCCTTTTGAGACGAGGAGGCCAACATGTTCATCTCACTCACCCTTTATCGCATCAATAGATTCTTGATGTATCAAGATAACTTCCATTTTGATCCTCCATAATCTGAAGTAATTCTCGGCATAAAACTTCTCAATATCAAACTTGGTGACCATATGTTCAAACTTCGATCTTGACTTTCTTCCTCTCGTTCCTCGCAAACGATGCCAATTGTTGGGTTCACAACAATCACAAGAAAAATACAAGAACAAGAATGAAAGGACACAATTGTATTATAATAAAAGCTTTTATACACAAAATGTATCAACACAACGTATATTGCATAAACATGCAATTTTGCATGTTCTCTATATATAGAACTATGGAAAAAAGAATAAGAGAAAGCCAAAGACACAGTTAAAACAGAACACCATTTAATAGAGGTTGTAGATAGTAAACAATCTAACTAAACTTAATACTACCAGATGCTCTCTAGTAGGCAGTCTTCTTTGCTCTTCATTAAACAATCATAATTTAGAGATAATACATCAAATTTAGTGATGAAATTTTGAAAAAATCCCGTAAACTTTCCCATGCAAATAAATGCGTAGCTTTCAATTATGCATTAGCTGATACAATGGGCTTTTGTCTCTGATTTGTCCGTGCAGGTTTATGAATCCCTTTACATTTGGAGATTACCCTGATATAATGAAGAAAAATGCTGGTCCAAGGCTTCCTTCCTTCACTCAAAAGGAATCAGATCTGGTTAGGGGCTCCATCGACTTCTTAGGAATAAACTTTTACTACTCATTTTATGTCAGGGACAGTCCGAGCAGCCTGCTGAATCGCAATAGAGACTACCTAACAGACATGTCAGTAGAATTTGAAAGTATGTCATATGCTGTTTCCATGTCCTATTTTTGTTGCATAACCAATTCTATATTGGGGTTCAACAAGTTACTTACATAGAAATGTTTCTTCATTGTCAGAGGTCTAGTCCTTAATTGTATGAATCAAGTTACTTATAAATGGAATTAGACTTATTTACTTGCTATTTTAATTTTTTTCAGTAATTGTACAATTGAATGAATCGTGTTCCAGCATTTGTCGTTGTTGTCTACTGTTGATGTTTACTGTTGATCTTAGAATTCTTAGGATTTTTGGCTTCTTCATCTTTTGCTAATCTTTTGCTAATACATTTTAAAGACCTTCCGGTGCTCCACTATCCTGATGGAATTTCTTCTGTATGCTACCTTGTCTCCTTCAAACATGAACTTTTAACATAGATATCAGATTCACACTATATTTTCATTTCTTACCTCTGCATTCAAGTCTTCCTCTAAACTACAAGAATCCACACCAGTGTAAAATGTTATACCACGTCCTGTTATTGCATGTTTAGTTAGTTGATGAAATCAATCTGTGATGTCATCCATGTTCCTCCATTTTTGTGGAAGTGAAACCACTAATTAATGTTCTTTCTGGTTGTAGGAATTGATGTAAATGATACATCATTTAGCGGTGAGGTAACATATCAAAAACATTGTGTTATTCTTGTCTATTTATTTGTTTATTCTTCTAAAATGTAACTTCAATACTTCCCACTAATCCGCTGATTGGTTTAGGTTCCAGTTACTCCCGGGATTTTCCTACGGATGTTAGACTCACTAAGGAATGCATATGGCAATATTCCCATTTACATTCACGAAAATGGTATGAAATTTTCCAATTCATGAAATGCACTTGCATATCTTTTATGGAATTCAAAAGTTCCATGTTTCTTTTATCAACATATTCAACTATCCTACTATGTAGTTGTATGGTGAGCCTTTTTAGCTTTGCAGGCCAAGAAACACCTCGTAATTCATCATTAGATGACTGGTCCAGGGTGAATTACTTGCATGCATACATAGAAAGCATGGTTGATGCACTGAGGTACTTCTACTTTTATTTCCATTTTCAAGTTGGAAAGTTAAAAGGGTGTGCATTCTGTGTAAAAATAGTCGTCAATTGTGTCACAAAAGCTAACTTTTGTATATTCTATTCCTTTGTTTTTGACACATTGACAGGAGTGGATTAAATGTCAAAGGTTATTTTGTGTGGTCCTTCATAGATGCATTTGAGTTATTGGTGGGTTATGAATCAAGTTATGGTCTATACTACGTAGATATGAATGATCCAAACCGAAGGAGGCAACCTAAGGTCTCTGCCGAATGGTACTCAAATTTTCTGAAAGGGAAGCCTATGGACCCAAAGATCACAAAGGAAACTCAGAAGAATGCAAGTGAGCTTTCACACAATCCCTCACTTCATAGTGCCACGTACAGTAATCAGAACACGTTTAAAATTCAGAGCGAATAAGTCTTCTGATGTCAAAACAAAATCATATGAAACTTTTAGATTTTGCTCAATGTAACAGTTTTCAGTTGTCATACAGAAATATGGCATACAAGAACACTGGTCCCATACTTATTGGAATTGTCATTGAATAATGGATGTCAGTAACTTGAACTTTAGTAGAATTTAATATGGCATACTTAGTGGAATTTACTCATTCTTGGCAGATTTCATCTTAAAACTAATTCACATTAACCAAAGTTATCCAACAAATATATAAGTTGGTGTTTACTGAAGTGAACGAGCTCACCAGAATATGTTATCACTAAGATCAGCTATAGATTCTGATGCAATGTCAAATATAATCTTAAAAGCAATTGATATTAAGCAAAATTGTATGACAAATATTTAAGTTACACTTCAAAAACAGAGAGAGACCATGTGAGAGTTCTCGATAATTCTTTTTCCCAAATCAAATTAAAAAATAATAATCAAGGTGTTCTTACCTAGAGATGGCAAATAAAGTCCCCTGTCGGTATTGTCCGAACCCGTCTCCGTTTTGATGAGAATCCCCGTATTGACTGAGTATGGGGATGGATATGGGAAATCTCCGACTTTTTCAATTGGGTATAAGGATGGTTATGGGTATGTACATATGCCCACCATAATACCTGTTCTCACCATATTTCCGTCATCATTTAAATTATTAAAATATTCACAATTAATTAAGTAACCCTATATATATATATATATATATATTTCAATTTTTTATTTCTTCTAATTATTTGGTCTGTCATGAAACTCATTTGCATCTCCAATATATTTTTACATCTTATCATAACATTTATGTAATTATGTTAAAATAATGTATGTCAATTAAAAAAAAATTATGTCTCATATTTGAATATTTCTATTATTTTTTAATATTTGTATTTATTGTATATTTTCCTTTAACATGAATATGTTTAATACTCTCAATTTAAGTGTTTAATAGCATAAATCGTTCATTTATTAGGTAATATACAAAAAAAAAAATTTACTTATTTTTATTAATTTTTGTTTCATTTGAAGAACTCTTTTGTTTCGCTAAAATAATTATTTCTCAATCATTAAGTATATATGTTGATATTTGAAAAATATTCTTAGATGTCTAAGGTAGTTTTCATCTTATAATACCCTTAATTATACATTCGTTTTCCTTTGTGTGATTTCTTTCAATAGTTTCTCAAATTGTTTCTAAGACGTACATTTGTTAATTTTTTAATATTTTTATTTGTTGTTTATTTTTATCATGTAGAATACTATTTCAATATATTTTATCTAATTATTTTTTATTTTCTAACTCATTATATCAATCATACTGTAATTTTTCATTATAATTGTATAATAACTTTTATTTACTACACTATCAAAATTTAATGTAATTGCCATGAATATTTTTTTATCACCATCCAACATATATTGGAGTTCAAAAGATACAATAATCATGTTAAATTTGTTTTATTATGTTTATTATTTGTTATTTGCGTCATTTTGATTAAGTGATGTATTATCATTTTCATTAGTGTATAAAAAAAGAGATTCATTAGAATGTAAAAAATTGAAGTAAACAAACATTTAAAGTATATTTTAATTTGAATATTTGTTATATTTTAAAAAAAATTTAAAATTTTTTTTACATTTTATCAACTAGGTTTCATTAATATTTGGAGTTTGCAAATTTAATAAATGTTTTAGTTCTCATGAATTTTATTTGGTATTTCAATCTAAAATGTAAACACTTATAATTTATTTCAAAGTATTTGATATCGAAGAAAGAACCATCCTCCTAATATTGAATATTTGATAATATTATGTTTCTTTTATCATAATTTTTTATTATTTTATAAAAATTAATTAAAATTTATATTGAGTAGTAAGGAAACAGGTACGGGTATGGGTATGAGATTATACTCGTTACCCGGTGGAGATGAGGATGAGATAAAATTTTGATACCCGTTGGGTTTGGGTATGGGGATGATGATGAATTGTTTTTACGAGAGGATGGGTATGGGATAGTGAAACTCGTCCCCGCACCGCCCCGTTACCATCCCTATTCTTACAAGAAGGCAGTGGCGGATTTTGACTACATAATTTGGAAGGGCCAAAACAATATAATTATTTGACTATTAGATTGGATCATTAGTATAATGCTTTAAAAAATAACTCATCTAACTGAACAATTTGATCATTGGTACAATACTTTAAAATATGTGAAAAAGTAAAATCTATCTTGTTTTCATCTTCACTAACAACTTCTCTTCTATCACGTTTAAAGAATGAATCTATGGTTTTATTCTTCATCAATATATTTTTTAAAAAGTTAATATTAAAAAATAATTTATGATACTCTAATGAGAAATTGAGAATCGTAATTATTAAAAGAAAAATATATTATAATCAAGTCACAAAATTGGTTTGAAAAAACACGTAATACATTATTTTTTCTTCTATATTCATAAAGAAAATGAATATACAAAGTTCATGAAATAAAAAATAATATTAATAACTATTAAACTAATAGTTCATTATCAAGTGAGACAAGACAATTACCTTTTTTTTCAAGGAAGGAAGATAACAAATGATAAATGAGAGCAAAAGTAATGAGTTTGTGTCTAACTTCTTTTTTTCTTCAAAAACAAAAAGAAAACATATGAGACTGAAAGATGAGTACAAGTTTGTGAAAACCTAAAAAGACAATGAGAAATAAAATAAAAAATATTTTAATAAATATTTGTTTTAATTACTATTTTGGTTTTTGTTTCCAAAAATGTAAGTTGGTCCTCAAGTTGATTTAGTCTCAATTTGGTTATGATTTAGTCTCAATTTAGTTCCCCTCCTTGCTCCATATATAATCTGCCACTGCCAGAAGGTACAGATTCCATGGACGAGTTGTGAAAGGAGTGAAGTTTGGGTCTTTCTTCCTACACCTCCAAGCATTTCTTCTACCCTTCCAAAATTTCTTTAAATTCCCAAAAAAACTCTTTGACCATTTAAGGAAACTCACGGACATCACACCCCCAAAATTACTTCTGGATGTCGACTTCCGAAAGTCAAAATATATGATTTCCGGAAGTCAAAATATATCACCGGAACTCGACTTTCGGAAGTCAAAATATATAACCAGAAGTCGACTTCCGAAAGTCAAAATATATCACCAGAAGTCGACTTCCGGAAGTCAAAATATATCACCGGAAGTCCACTTCCGGAAATCAAAAATCATTACCAAAAGTCGACTTCTGGAAGTCAAAAAATTAATTCTATTTTAAATATTTTTAAAATTTATATTTTCTAACTTTTATTTTATTTTATTTTTTAAAGCACGTATTAAAAATATTCAAAATTATTAAATATATAAATTTAAAAGAAATATTACTTTAAAAAATAAAAAATAAGTAAACAAAATGCTAAATAAAAAATTAAAAAATAATTTAAATTAAAAAAAAAAAAATTTATATATATATATATATATATATATATATATATATATATATATATATATATATATATTTCAATTTTTAGTTAAAGTTTTATTATTTTAATTCAAATTATTTTTCTATTTTATTTTTAATTTTATTTATTTTATTGATATTATTATAATTATTTTATTTATATATTTAATGTGTATAGTATTTATATTTTATTTGAATTTTTTAATTTTATTTAAAATTTAAATATTTAATTTTAATCAAATTTTAAAATTTTTTTCAATTATTTATTTTTTTATTTTTTAAAATTTTTAAATTTAAATTTTTTTTTATATAATTTATTAAAAATTTAGTAAAAATAAAAAAATATCATATTTAAAATAATATATATATATATATAATGAAATTTAAAATAAAAAAAACGAATATATATATTTGCATATATATTTTTTTTTTTTTTTTTTTTTTTTTTTTTAATTTAAAGTTTTATTTTTTTTAAATCAATTTAAATATTAAATAAAATTAAATGAAGGAGAATAAATTTTTGATTTTTAATTTTTTTTATTTAAATTTTAATATTATTTAAATTTTACTTATTTTTATATTTATATTTATTTTTCAGTATATTAAATAAAAATAAAATTATATATATAGATATTAATATTTTTTTAAAAATATATAATAAGAAATATGAAAACATAAAAAATAAATAAAATAATAAATAATAAACTAAAAAAACAATTAAAAGTTAGAAAATATAAATTTTAAAAAGAATTAAAAATATTTAAAATAAAATTAATTTTTTGACTTTCAGAAATCGATTTCCGGTGATAATTTTTGACTTTCGGTGATACATTTTGATTTCCGAAGTCGACTTCTGGTAATACATTTTGACTTCGGGTAGTCGACTTCCGGTGATATATTTTGACTTCCGGAAGTCATATATTTTGACTTTCGGAAGTCGACATAATTTTGGGGGTGTGATGTCTGAGGGTTTTCTCTAATGGTGAAAGGGTTGTTTGGGAATTTAAAGAAATTTTGGAGGTGTAGAAAAAATTTTGGAGGTGCAGGAAGAAAGAACCGTGAAGTTTTCGTGGTGAGATAATGAACTATCTAAGAATGAGTTTTGGTTCTAATGTTCAATTGTCAAATAGATATTTACCTGTAGAAGACTTTTTGATAATGAGAATAATAGTTTAGAAGTAAGAGAATTACTTAAGTAAGTCCTCCATTTGGTCAATACTTTTAAGCTTTCGTAAATAATGTTGCATAACAAAAAAAATATATTTAGTTTTCTTATATGTTCTTTAGTCCTACTCTACAGGTGGAAGAGTCCTCCAAAATTTGATGGCTAATATTTTCTGCACCCCATCACTTTCAGAAATTATTTTTGGGAACATAATAAACAATTCTGATTTTTTTTTCCAGAAAGCAATCTTTCTCATCTTTGACAGGGTGTTGAAAGTAATGGCAAAATTTGATAAGTTAGTTACCAATTAGTGTACTTTGACAAGTCCTTCTAGTTTGTGAGTCAAAAGCATTTCAAGTTGCCCTATCATTTTTTTTAACTAAAATAAAAAATTATTTAAAAATTATTTTAATGTATCATATTATTTGATATATATATATATATATATATATATATATATTCTAATTTAAATTATTAATATTTATAAATTAAATTCTAATTATTAGTTATAATAAAATAAATCAATATATAAAAATAATCATTATTTTAATCTATTCAAATATTATGTAATCAGTTAAAATTAAAAAAAAATAAAAATTAAATATACTTTTATAATATATATATATATAGAGAGAGAGATAAACACATTTTGAAAATAAAAAATTTTAAAATAGTTGGCAGGATAGGTCAAAATTTTTAAATTATTTTAGGGTTAAATATGTTTTTGGTCCCTTAACCTTCAGTGAATTTTGGAATTAGTTTATTTCGAAACTTTGGACCAATTTAGTCTTTCATCTTTCGAAATACGTGGATTTAGTCATTTTAATCAAATTTTGTTAAGTTTATTTGACATTTCAATCGTGTTTCATAATAGTATTTGACTTTAACATTAAAGCAAAAATGTGTATAAACAACTCAAACACAATCCTCAAATGTGTACGAAACATCAAATAAACCTAACAAAATTTGATTAAAAGGACTAAATCTTCGTATTTCGACAGATGAATGACTAAATTGGTCCAAAATTTCAAAATGGACTAATTCCAAAATTCACTGGAATTTATGAGACCAAAAACATATTTAACCCATTATTTTAATACGGTAGGTAAGTTTACTCCACCCTTATCCTATAAGTCATGAGAAATATGATTGACTAATCACTTTAACTTTACGCGTATCTTTCTTGAATAACTCACTTTTTTTTATATATATATATATATATATATATATATATATATATATATATATAAAAGTGAATAAACAATTGAATATTGTATTTACTTCTAATAATAAACGATATTTAGTTTTAATAAATAATATAATAGAAATGTTCTATTTATCCAATTATGTTAAGATGATAGATGCACAAACATGCATGCTAAATGAGTAATGAGCTATGATGCATCGCACTCCACCGCACTTTTAAGTATTTGTGTCTACCACGTATTTGTGTCTGATATTTTATTAATATTTATTAATGAAATATTTAATTCATAAAACAATAGTAATTTTATGATAATAATGATTTATAACTTTTTATGTTAACAACTTTAATACATATGATTTTAATTTGGAATCACACAATAACAATAATATATTTACCATATTTTTAAAAATTGTTATACATTTTTCAATCAATATGCATGTATCATGTATCATATCTTATTATTTTCAAAATAAACGTATTGGCGTATTAGATACATGTTGTATTCGATACACGTATTGTATTTGTGCATCATAAGTAATAAGTAAGTGACTTATTTGAACAAGTACATGATTACAAGAAAACACTATAGCTTGGAGTTGCTTTTGTGTGAAAATGACTTGGGGGTGCGAGAATCAGTAATAAGGATGTCAAGGATGGCAGCGGGGTGGGGACCAGAACGGGTTTCACTATCCCATACTCATCCCTACACAAAAAATTAATTCTCATACTCAAACCCAACATGTATCAAGTTTTTGTCTCATCTCCATCTCCATCGGGTAATGAGTATATACTCGTATTCGTACCCATACCCGCTTTCATACTGTTTCAATATTAATTAATTAATTTTTATAAAATAATACAAAATTATATAAAGGAAACGTAATATTATTAAATATTAAATATTTACAGTAGTGTTGTTTCTTCAATATTAAATATTTAGAAATAAATTATATTATAATTATATACATTTCAAATTAGAATACCAAATAAAATTTCATGAGAACCAAAATATTCAATTAATTTGCAAACATAAAACCTAATTCATAAAATTTAAAAATATTTAAAAATATATATATAAAATGAAAATAAATATTCAAATTAAAAATTATTTTGAATATCTATTTACTACAATTTTTTAAATTCTAATGGAATCTTTTTTTTTTCATATACTAAGAAAAATTATGTTACTTGATCAAAATCATACAAAGAACGATTAAACTAATAAGAGTAAAATTTTAACATAAATCTTTTACTTTTTGAACTTCAATATATGTTAGATGGTAATAAAAAAGATTTTATGACAATTACATTAAATTTTTATATTATAGTAAATAAAATGTATTTTTTAAAATTATAGTGATAAAATTACATATATGATAATGAGTTAGAAAATAAAAATAATTATATAAAAAAATATCAAAATAGTATTCAACATTATGAAAATAAACAACAAATAAAAATATTAAAAAAATTATCAAATGTGTGTCTTATTAGAAACAATTTGAGAGACCATTGAATGAAATCGCACAAAGGAATATAAATGTCTAATCAAGGGTATGGGTATGGTAAAATGAAAAATATCTTAGACATCTAAAAAAACTTTTCAAATATCAACTTAGTCGATGATTGATATATAACGAAAATAATTTTAGCAAAATAAAAGAGTTCTTCAAATGAAAATAGAAATTAATAATAATAAAATAAAGAAGATAAATTGTTTATATTACCTAATAAATGAAAAGTTTATACTATTGAACACTTGAATTAATAGTGTTAAATATTCTCATGTGAAAAGAAAATATATTACAAATAAAAATATTAAAAAAGAGTAAAAATGTTCAAATGTGAGACATAAAAAATATTTAATTGACATACATCATTTGAACATAATTGCATAAAAGTTTGGATAAGACAAGAAATATATTGGAAATAAAAATGAATTTTATTACAAACCAAATAATAAGAAGAAATAAAAAATAAAAAATATATATATATATATATATATATATATATATATATATATATATATATATATATATATTTGGAAGAGACATAATGGTCATTATGTAAAATTTGGAGGTGCAAAGAAAGAAGAAATATTTGACAATGAAGAAATATTAGAGGTCCACAAAGAAAGCCTCTTCAATAGAGATCAAAGCATCCAACCCATGTGATAGCTGGAATAGGAAACTCTTTGTACATAATCGAAGGATGCAATGGTAATCCAAAAGGATATTTCATAGAGGTGATAAAATGGCCAGTTCGGTTTGTTTTGGTCCGTCCTACCTTTGACCTGTCAAAAATGACTGGATCGGACTGCCTTGTCATTAAGAAACAGGTTGGACAATTCAACCCGCCCCATTGGCCCGCAACTTTTTTTTTAAATTTTTTTTTAATTTTAAAAAAAAATTGTTTATAAATTATTATATATATATATATATATATATATATATATATATATATATATATATATTTGTTTATACATTATAAAAATTTTATTTATTTTAATTACTTTTAATTTTTAAACATAAAAAAGGGTTGGCGGACGAGACGGCTGGACCCGTCTTTGGCCTGCTAGTTGAACGGACTAGGCAGATTAGGTCACAACGGATTAACGGGTTGGAAATTCCAACACAACCTGCTTTGACATCCATAATATTTAATATATATTTTTACACCCACAAACTTGATTTTTTTTTTCAAATCTCTTTTTATGCTCATTTAGAATATTTGTTGATCGTGTTTACTTTATCATATAAAAAGTTTTACAATTATTTATTTTTATAATATAATATTATAATATTTTTACATTTTTATATTATAAAATGATTGTTGATAAACCCGTGCAACGTGTAGTCAACATCTAGTTTAAATAAAACTAAAACTTATAAATTTAACTTATATAAAATAATGCATAGCATGTATCGCACGAACATGTTCTACTAAGTTGACCAAAACTATTTGAGGTGGTTTTCCACCGATAGTGCCTTATTCTATTACTTTTACAAAAAAAGAAATGATTTAACAAGTTTGGCAATTTATTTTGTCTTTTGCCTTATTCTATTAGTTCCACAAAAGTTATTATAAAGGTTTGGCAATTTATTTAAGCAAACAAATTATAACGTGCTTCCCATCAATTTAGTTTTAATTTTTGCTTAGACGCTGTTTACCATGTCGTAAATATGCTCACAAACTTACTTATTTATTGTTAATTAGGTTTAATAATATTTTAGTTTTACAATTAACCTAATTTTTTTAACTTTGTCTTAATAGTTTGAAGTTCAATTTATATTATTTATTGATGGTGACATGTAACATTTTTTGTTTGTGTTATATGTCAATTTCATTAATAAGTCAACTTTGATCGATTAATAATGTGTTATTGTTGTAATATTTTTATCATCGAAAGAGATTTTATTCACGAGATTATATTTTCTTGATTTTAGAAACAGGTGAAATCAAATTTTAAACTTTCATAATAGTTGAAAGGAAAAAATATATAAATTCTTCTTCTTCTTCTTCTTCTTATTATTTAAAATTACTTTTCTTTTTAAAATTTATACTAATTTCATGGATACTGAAGGAAAATTTCTTACTTTTTATGTCAAATTGTGTCTGAGCACTATGCACCGCCTCCAAAGGTAGTATCCTTACTTATAAATGAAGGAGATTGAAATTGTCTCTCCTCAAAGCATAACACATCGGAAATATGCAGTTGATGTTGATGAAGGCGTTTGGTCTTGCACAAATATTATTGGTAGCACTTTTCCCTGCTGTTCATGCTTTGCACAGAGATGAGTTCCCTCCAGAATTTGTGTTTGGTGCATCAACCTCAGCTTACCAGGTTCTTCTTTCACTCTCTTATTATTCTCTCATTAATTGTTCCTTTTCATGTATCATCGCCATTCACCAGTAGACACTTCATTGTCCTTGTTTCTGTTTCTGATTATGTCTTAAACCATATATATGTATATGAAAGGTTGAAGGTGCAGCGAATGAAGATGGTAGGAAGCCAAGCATTTGGGATACCTTTGCTCATGCTGCATCTGGTTAGTATCCTCTATTCACATATTTCTTGGCATCAATTTTTCCTTCCAGCGTTTAATGCTGTTATTTTGTTCAAATAATTGATTATCGAAATACATTTTCAGGGAATGAGTATTTAGGTAATGGAGATGTTGCGTGTGATCATTATCACAAATACAAGGTCTGTGATCCTGCACAACCAAATGAAATTTCATGTACACAAGATGCATCTTTGTGTGTGTGTGTCTATATATATACATACACTTCAAATTCACCTAAAACACTTTGCTGCCTGTTCTGAGCTAATTTCATACCTTGATTGTCCTGCAGGAAGATGTTCAGCTCATGGCAGACACGGGCTTAGAAGCCTACCGATTTTCCATATCATGGTCAAGGCTTATTCCAGGTTATCACTCAAATATTGTTAGCAGCATTCTTAAACTACTTTCTAAAATAATAAAAGCTATGTGTATATATGTGTGTGTATGCATTAGAGACACACTTGGTTTTGATTTTGATAAGGTGCAGTAAACCTTTGACTCAATAAATCAATATTTTATTTCCATGCTGTTGTTTTCATGTATTAACAGATGGAAGAGGACGAGTGAATCCCAAGGGTCTACAGTTTTACAACAACCTCATCAATGAACTGATAAGCCATGGTTGTGAAGACAGAATAAATTTTGATTAGCGTCTTAGAATGGTTCTTCCAAGTTATATGCATATTTAATTTTGTTGAATTCCTCATCTTGTAGGAATCCAGCCACATGTTACGCTGTTCCATTTTGACTTACCGCAAACATTGGAGGATGAATATGAAGGATGGCTTAGTCGAAGAGTAGTGTATGGTTCCCTAACTTCAAATCTCTAATTGTCCTAGATATATATGCATCTCATGACAAGACAAATACATCAGTTAGAAAATTGAGCAATGGTTTTTGTTGTGATTAACATGTTTATATGTGTATGCATATAGGGAAGACTTCACAGCATATGCAGATGTGTGCTTTAGAGAATTTGGTGACAGAGTTAAGCACTGGACTACAGTGAATGAGGCCAATGCATGTGCAGTTTTTGGCTATGATTTAGGAATCTCACCACCTCAGCGGTGTTCTACCTCTTTATCTAACTGCTCCAAAGGAAATTCCTCAACTGAGCCATATTTGGCAGCCCATCATATATTGTTAGCACATGCTTCAGCTGCTAGGCTGTATAGGAAGAAATACCAGGTAAACATTATCTAACAAATGCACAACTCTACTATATGTATGGCATTTTGAAGCATAATTAGAAAGGATATCATTAATGATGATGATTATCATCATCATCATGTCATTTTGAAATAGTTAATCGTCATTTTATTTGTTCATACAACAATCTCTTTTCTATGCAGGCAATGCAGCATGGCATTATTGGGTTAAATCTCATTTCTTTTGGTTATCTTCCAAAAACTAACTCTGTTGAAGATGTAAGGGCTGTTCAAAGGGCCAGAGACTTCAGTATCGGGTGGTAAGTAACAATATAGTCAAGATACCTCTTTCTAATACTAGTTGACATAGCAAATTTGCATGCTGGAATTGCAAAGAACCAAGTTCAGATTTCTATATTTTCTGATGTTTTCCTTCATGTAACAGTCCCTAAAACTTGTAGACACACCACTTTATCTTGCATGTAAGTTAAGCTATAAAGAATGTGTAGACAAAGATTAAACTCTTGGATCATTTTATAAAAATCCGACATTTTTGCCTCCATTGATTGCTACAGCAGACATGTCTATTATTTTTACTGCAGGTTTATGGATCCTATTACATTCGGAGATTACCCTGATACAATGAGAAAGAATGTTGGATCAAGGCTTCCTTCCTTCACCAAAGAGGAATCAAATATGATCAGGAACTCAATAGACTTCTTAGGAGTAAACTTTTACTTCTCATTTTATGTTAAGAACAATCCTGCCAACCTGCAAAATGAGGATAGAGATTTCATAGCAGATATAGCAATGGAAACTGAAAGTATGATATAAGCTTTTTCCCTGACCAAATTTTATTGCATACTACTTCTATATCGAGGTTCAACGAGTTACTTATATATAAATAGCTATTCATTTACTCTGTGGGATCTCATCCTTAACAAATTCTCATCAAAGAAGCTGACTTGTTTACCTGCTGTTTTGTTTACCTTCTGTTTATGTCTCTACAAACATAAATATTAACATATAAAGCTGCTCATGAATCCATAGCATAGTTCATGTCATCAAACAATAACAAATCCTGTTTGATTCTTAGTATTTTAAACTGTCATTGCTTGAGAATTGTTTGGCAAAGTCCAGTAAGAGGAATTGTACTGTGGTCAGTTGTTGTTCCACCTTCCAATGTTTGTGGAACTGAAATAGCTAACTGTTGTTTGTCTGATTGTAGGAGTTACTCCAGAGGGTACAGCTCCATATGAGGTAACATAGCATGAACAGGGTGCTCCCTGTATGTATCTGTTTACTTTTTTAATACTAAAAAATATTTTTCACTAACCAGCTGATTGTTATAGGTACCAATTACTCCGGATATTTTCCTAGGGGTGCTAGACTCAATAAAGAAAGCTTATGGCAATATACCAATATACATACATGAAAATGGTACGGTGATTTTTCGAATTTTCAATTCATGACATAGTAGTATTGAAGGTTTTACATTGTGGCTACTATCACATCTCATGATGACCTTTGTGTGAAAAGTTGTGGACAAACATTGCAATCCCAATATGGTTGCCATAGCAGACTTTAATCTTGACCTTGCAGTCCCAAACTTTTTTTCTAAACCTTGATTGTCTTTGTCTTGAAATCAGCATTCAAAACTTCCATGTTTCTTTTTGTTGTCATATTCAGTCATCCTGTTATATAGTTGTATGGTAAGTTTTTTCATTTCTACAGGCCAAAGTACACCACACTATTCATCGTTAAAGGACGGGTCGAGGGTGAAGTTCTTGCAAGAATACATTGGAAGTTTGGTAGATGGCCTAAGGTACTTTTACTTTGATTTTCATTTTAAAGCCAAGTTAAAAAGGGTTCATACATAGTTGTTTCGTGAATGCTGATTTTTGTTTACTATTTTGCTTCATTCTTGACACATCTAAAGGAGTGGATTAAATGTAAAAGGCTACTTTGTATGGTCCTTCATGGATGCATTCGAGTTAGTGGGTGGATATGGGATGAGTTATGGTCTATACTACATAGATATGAATGATCCAAACTTAAGGAGGCAACCTAAGCTTTCTGCTGAATGGTACTCAAATTTTCTGAAGGGGAAGCCTATGGACTCAAAGATCACCACAGAAATTGAGAAGAATGTGCTGTCACACGATACCTTACTGCATAATGCAGCATAAAATAACAATGCAAGTTCTTTCTGTTTTGGGGATCATAATTTGCATTTTGTGCTACCAAGTGTATGAATAAAAGAACATGGTTTATGATGTCAAATTATATTCATTTTGATCAATGTAAGTTTTTGTCCTACTATAAAAAGTATAGTTGTCGAGTATTTTGAAAGTACTTTTGAATTAAAAATTTCACACATTTGCTACTAATTTAAGATGGAATAAATAATGTAAGGTTGGCGCATTTCGTCAGTCCCAAATTCCGTTGATACTTTGACGTGCATTTGAATCTCAAATTTTATGCTCCTAGTGATGTAAATTTTCCCTATATAATATAGTTGGTCATCTTCTTATAAGATATGGATTTCCAACTAATCTAAACTTTTAAACAAAATATTATATTATGTTGGAGAATCCAATAAATAGAGATAAAAAAAAATATCTGTACCCGTAAATATTCATACAAGTAGTAAGTGAATACTGTAAATGGATATCTGGGATAACGGGTAATAGATAATTTAAACTCTGCATATAAATGGGTTAGATTGTGAGTATCATACTATTCGTATTTGAAGGTATCCATTACTCATAAAAAACAAAAAATAAAATTTAATTTATATTTTATTAGATTAAAATTAAATAAAATTAAAATTTAATTTATATTTAATTTAATATACATTATATTTTATACTTTTTGTAATTTTATTTTAGATTTTATTTTAAAAATCCATAAATTATAATTTTTTAAATATATGAGGGGTATCTATAGATACCCACGAGTTTTAAAAAACTTGCAAGTATATTTTAAATGGATGTCCAACAAGTAGCGAGGTAAGTAACATGTCAGATTTTTTGTTGCAAGTTGAGTAGTGGATAGTTATTATCCATGTCCGACCCGATCCATTCTCACTCATTGTCATTCATACCCACAACTACTCACAACTAAAATAAAAGATAAAAAAAATGTATAAATACAGATTTGGTACCCCAACTTTTTCGGAAAGTTCAATTTGGTACCCGAACTTTAGGAATGTTCAATTTGGTACCCAAACTTTTTAAACGGGTTTATTTTGGTACCTTCTGTTAAACACTACGTAACACCATTTGGCTTCTGTTGAGGTGGCACTGTGTAGGCATACGTGGCAGAAACAATGGTTAGGCACGTGGTTTTTGTGGTAAAAAAAAATTCACAAGTAAAAAATTTGTGAAGTAAAAAATTTTAGAAAACCGTTGTTGTCGATTTGGGGCAAAATTAGGGATGTGAAATCGAAAAATTTGCAGAACAAAAAAGTAGGGCAGAAGCAAACTTTGGGAATTAGGGTTCGATGGTTGATTTGTGTTCGGTGATCGGAGAAGAAGGACGGAGATTTCCTTCCGTTCGTTGGAGAGGGCGAAGCTGGGAAGAAGAAGCTTCAGCGGTGGAAGACGGAGCTTTGGCAGTGGAAGAAGAATCTTTGGTTGTGAAGGTGAGTTTTCTTTCCTGCTTTTTATATTTGAGTTGATGAATGAGTGCTGATTTTTTTTTCTACAGCCACCACTATTACAGGACAAGCTTTGATTCGCATCAACCATGAATTGTGAGAGCAAGAGGAAGATGATTGAGCCCTTGACATTTCTTCAATGTCTAGAAAAATCAGAAGAAGAGAAAATCACCTATTAGGGCACTCTCCACAAAATAGGGCACTTAAAGTTTACAAATAAAGGGGGATTACAACTCATTTTATCTGAACCATTGTTTCTGCTACGTATCCCCAGCACACTGCCATCTCAACAGAAGCCAAACGACGTTATGTAGTGTTTAACGGAAGGTACCAAAATAAACCCGTTTAAAAAGTTTGGGTACCAAATTGAACATTCCTAAAGTTCGGGTACCAAATTGAACTTTCCGAAAAAGTTGGGGTACCAAATATGTATTTATACCTAAAAAAAATAAAAGGAACAAAGATAATGTACAAAAAATAAAAGAAACAAGGCCGAAAATGTAATTTTATTAAAAAAATCACATACTTTTTTTCTCTAGCTCTAAGGAGAAACCAATAACATTATCTCTTTTGGAAATAATAAAAAAAAAACAAATACAACTTGTTAATGGAAAACGACAAGTGTACCGGTGGCACGTAATAAATAATAAATATCGTTCTCTCTACAATTTGTGCATCACATGACAACTTTGTAATTCATAATTCAAACAGACAACAAAACTCATAAAAACACTAAAACACTCTTTTTTATTTTATTTTATTTTATCAAATAGTTAGTGTGAAACATAAATTTAACATAAAGTATATAGAATTGTCAATATTATATTTCATTTACTTCATTCTCATACATTATATATATATATATATATATATATATATATATATATATATATATATATATAAAAGTTGTTGTATCTCTTTGATCGATGTGATATTTCAAATCTTTTTTATTTTGAATAATTTAAAAAATATATAAATACATTATGGTAATATAATACTATACTAAAATCTTTACATATATTGATGTATATTTGTTAATTCTTCATTAACTCAAAAGATATAATGTTATATTTAAATAAAATAAGTAGTATTGCTTATTTTTATTTTTAAATCAAAGTTTGAACTAAGTGGCTTCTTACCAAATAAAATAAGCAAAAAGCAATAGTTTATGATTTTTTTAATTGAATTTTCCATTAATTTAATTTTAGATATCGTTACAAATCGAGCAAATACTCCAAATGCGACAAGTGAAATAATTTTTATAAAAAAATGTCATTTAAATGTAATTAGTCATGATAATTGGACACCAACAGTGAAAAAAATATTAAAGAGGGAATTTATTTTAATTTATTAGAACAAGACAAATATTAGAAAAACATAATTTATTACACTTGATTATATAAGGTGAATGACCATGATTCGTTCAGGGTCGTGATTAGTTTACATGTTACAATTATTTGATTAATTTCATATTTAATAAATTAATTTATATTTTAATTAAATAATTTAATTCAATACATTATTATTATTTACAGTTATTGTAAGGGTTTAAATGACATAGGGATTTAGTGTAAGAGAATTTTCTACATGCCATGTGTCGTGGATTATTGTATTAAGTATTAACCATTCATGATAATTTCCTTTTGGAAGGTTGATTTTATTTTATTTAGTTTTTTTTTACCTCACTAAAGTTTTATTCACCAATTTATAATTTTTTAAATGTCCACTATAACATGTCAATGAACTGTTATATATATATATATATATATATATATATATATATATATATATATATATTTATTTATTTATTTATTTATTTTGTGTGTAACTGGAAATTGCCACGTAGTTCAACAACTTTGAAAGTAACATAATTTAATGATTTAAAATGACGTTACTTGAATGATTTATTTATACTTGTATTTGTTAGTCAAATAATGTTGTCATCTTCCCTTGATGTTATGTTATGAAATAAAGAATTGAACAATATAATGCCCTGTTTTATGCATTTAAAAAGGGAAAAAATATGTTTTTTTTTTTCTCTTAAAGTATTATTTTAAGTTTAACATGCTATATTATGGAAATTTTGATATCATTTAATCTTTACTTTTAAAAACAGTGATTATAGTTTTTATTTTAAGATAAGGATATTTTAATCTATTTTTTTTATCCACTTTTAATTCATTACTCTTATTACTTTTAAATTATTTATTTTAATTTTTTGTAGTGATATGATATGATGATCTAAAAATAATGAGAGTAGTAAGTTAAAAATGAATAAAAATAAATAAATTAAAGTATCATTATCGTTATCTATTTTGTTATTTGGAACATTCTTTTTCGTAGAGACTGAAGTGTGGGTTTTTAATTTCTTTCTGGGACACAAATAGTGAATGAGAAGAAAGATCCAATGAAGACCGATTGCTACTGGATTTTTATTTATTTTTTGGTTAAAATTATATTTCATTCTCTTAATTTTCATAAAAAAATTTAATTCAATCCTAAATTTTTATTTGATTTAATGTTTTAATTTTTTAAAATAATTCAATTAGATTCGGTTAGGTTGACATTAACATTATTTTATAATTTATACATTAAATTACTACACTTATAAATAAAATTTATTTAAATATTTAAATTTATTAAATAAAGTGATTTGATATATTAATTTTAATGAAAATTTAATCTCAATTTTAATTAGATTGTTTTATAAAATTAAAGGACTAAATTATATTAAATAAGAATTAGAGATTTAATTAAACTTTTTCATAAAAAGTAAAGAACTAAAAAATGTATTTAAGTTTATTTTCTTTTGATTTAGAAAATTTTCACTTTGATGACACAAGAAGTTTTAAATAAATTTATTTTTAATTTCTGTAGCAATGGTTTTTGTTTAACTAATCGTAAAAAATGTAGACTAGTTTGATGCAAAAAATTTAATTTTATAAAATAATAAATAATATATAAAGTGTCATTTATCGTTTAGAATAAATTTTATTGTGGTTAATAAAATAAAGAATAATAATACTTTAACCTATTTTTTTATCTATTTTTAATTTATTATTTTAAAATCATCACATCACATTATTATAAAAAATTAAAATAAATAATTTAAAAATAATAAAAATAATAAGTTAAAAATAAATAAAAAAAATAAATTAAAATATCATTATCCTAAAAAAATAGAACTAGCAACATATTGAAAATCCCTGTCGGAAGAAAAGGAACAACAAAATTAGAAAATAAGGGACAAAAAGAAACGTAGTAAAGGTTCTCAATAAGGTTCATTTTTTGTTCAACAATCGGACTTGTCCAAAACATCTAAAACTATTAATTAAGAAACTAAAATTAAAGATCATTATTTAATTACTTGTCCAGAAAATTCTACATACAAACAAACACTTCTTTATATTTTTTTGAAACGGAAAAAATTATTCTTAATTTATGTAGCAATAGTTTTTATTTATTTTTAATTAATATAAAAAGTATTGGTTAGTCGGCATAAAAAATTTAATTTTGTAAAAAGTAAATAATACTGTTATTTATTTAATTTTAATTAATCATAAAAAAGTGTTGTTCAGCGTATTTTTTGTCACTTAAAATAAACTCTAACGTCATTGATAAAATAAAAATAACTATTTTTAAAAGTATAAAGATTAAAGAATATCAAAGTTTCGATTATTTTCAATTTTATATAATATTTTAAGAAAAAACATATTTTTTCATCTAAAAATAGCTTTAAAAAGAAATAAAATATCAAACAAAATATATATGTTTTATTAAAACACCTATTGCTTTTTTACTGGTTAGTAATATAATTTTTTTACGACAATGTATGTATTATTAATAATTTTTCATTCTACTAAACAATAAATTTATAATACATCTTATTTATTATGTATTATTAGATTATAGTTTAAAAGTACATTAGTTTTTGGATTTACAACTTATTTTCTCAAAACATTTCAGGTATGCTAATTTTCCTTTTTCTGCTTTATTTAAGTTCGGGTATTTCAGGAAACATTTGACAAACCGACAATACTTCCATAATTCATAAAACAAAATCATTTGACAACTTTGTTTTAGTTATATAGTAGTACATATTAATAGTTAAATTCTAAAATAGAATAACTATAATTAAAATATTAATATAATTAGTTGTTTATCTTACCGAAAATGCATGATTAGTTGTAATAAACTAAATCCAACACGTCACTTGTTCATCTGCTTTACGAATAAAATATTGGGTTGCGAATATTTGGAGAGGGTATGATTGTAATTTGCTACAGAAAGTCATTAAATTGTTCTTGGTTGTTGAAGAACAAATGGTCATTTGGTTCCTGTGATTTTCTCATCATATCACAAAATATTGTGCCTTAACAAAGTTGTCAGGTCAAATTTCTTCGGGTTTGTCTTGTTTCTGCAATTCTGTGACAATGGACATTGAACCCCCTTCGGGTTCACTTGAAAGATTCAAGCTTTACGATGAGCTGGAACTGCTCGAGTTTCAGGACAAGTTCGTGATCAAATCCCGTATATCCCCCGACCATGGCTTCCGGATTAACCGTCTTGATGGCAACATCAGTTTACTTGATGATGGTAATCTTCTTTTCTGAGCTTCGCTTTCTTCACTTAGTGATTGGTTGCTCAGGAAATGCAGGAAATGTGTCTGAACTTTGTTGCTTGTTGATCGGAGAAAATATGTTAAAAAGTTCAGTTATTTTAAAAGAGGAAACTTGTTTCGAGGGGGACTTGGAATTTGATGAATATATTGTTTACTTGTGGATATGACGCTTATTTAGTGTTTGTGGATGTTGGTTTGGTTGGTTCTCATTGTGGAAAAGGGAAGATTGTGTCGTGTTTATATGCTGAGTATATTCACTTACACATTTATGAATCAGTTATAGCCAAAGGTTACTGTTTCTACCTCCTCAGGTTTGGTTGGATCTTAGTTGTTTATTTAGTTTCAGCTCCATGTATGCTAGGTTGCATATTATGAAAAGAGTATTTGAAAATAATCATTTTTGTTGTAATCTTCATTGTTCTGATTTTTTTTCTTTGCAGGTGACACACTTTCTGGAAGTCCATTGAGGACATCTACAATTTATGGTGTGGTGGGAACCATAAGATTGGTTGTAGGTAGATATGCTTATGTACTTTTATCTTGAGTTCGTATATGATAAAACTGTTCCAGAAGATTGCGACGCAGACAAATTTTACTGTGTAATGGCACTACTGTATATTTCTTGCAAAACATGGTTATTTTGAATTGGAGAACATTTTTTGTCTTTTACCATGTTGAATTTTTATGTATACTTGTATTTGCTTTTGTTTTCACATTGACTCATTTGTCCCTTTGCATGTGAAGATGTTCTAGATTGGATGCTATTAAAAACTAAACCGGTCCTGTTCCTTTTGATGAACTTTGTTTGATTGAGATGTTTGTTGGCCAGGGAAGAAATAAATCCAATCATGTTTTCAAATCAATATTTGTACATAGTAATGCTTTTTTGGTTGATGTAGCCGTTCATACAATTGTCATTCTTTCATCTTTCTTGTTAAGCATGCATGTCTAATATGTTGCCTTCTTCATGAGTAAATTGCATAGCAGAAAAAATTGGAATGAACTCTCAATTTTTTTTTTTCAGTAAACACTCAGTCTAACAACATAACATACTTTATAGACATTAAGGTTCAATGTTTTATGCATGGACATAGGAACGTATGCTGTTGTAATAACCTCTCGGAAGGAAGTTGGAAGTTTCCTTGGTTTTCCAGTATATCGCTTGATGTCCATGAGAGTACTTGCATGTAATGATGCTTTGAGGTATTCAACTGCCCAAGAAGTAAGGATTTATAAAGTCAGAAATCATTCAGGCAGCACTAAAATTCTGTATATGTGATATATCTTTCGTATACTACCTTTTTGCAGAAAAAGGATGAGACTTACTTCGTGAACCTATTAAAAGTAGTGGAGTCAATGCCAGGCTTGTACTATTCATACGAAACAGATATCACATTAAAGTAAGAATCACTGACTTATTGTTTATTATCATCTATGAGATTATTTGGGCAATACTTCTTGAAGAAAAAATAAAATATGTTTCTTCGTAAGCTAAAATAAGTTCTTTTCATAAGTTAAAGATTATGTTTTAGATAAGTTATATGAGGAGAGCTTCTGCAAATTAGTTTATGGGAGACTTATTTCATTTTTTTTTCTTATTTTTCTTTCCTTTAAGTGTTTTTGGAGAAGTTTGAGACCCTAAGTCATATCTTATTCATATCATGCCATGGCTCATATTTTCATAAAATGTAAATTATCATGTCCACCAGCTTGCAGAGAAGAAGCAAGTTAGTAGATGGGTGGACAAGCAAGCCAATCTGGAAGCAGGTTAGTTGACATATTTCTTGATCTTCTGGGAATAATTGTAATCAAATCCATTGTTAAGTGATTTGAAATTTACTTCTGCATATGATATCTCCATAAAGTGAGGTTTTCCTCTTCAGTATTCTGATAATTCACAATCGAATAGTTTTTGAAGCACTAAATAGAGCTAGTAATATTAGTAGGGTGGTTTGTTGAATGAGTCTTAGAAAAAAGGTTGAGAAGAATGATGATGTTGATGGGAGGAGGACTTGGGTTTGCCTGGGTCCACTTCTTTTTATCATTTGAAGGAAATGATGAGGAGGAAGGATTAGAAGGAGAGTGATTACCTGCATACCTCTTCTTTTATTTCCAAGGTTGGGAAGTACTTGGATGAAAGGACTTCTTGTATTCCTCCCTTCTTTGAGGTTGAAGCTCCACCTTTGTGGCTTGGTGGACTAGGCTTTCGAAGGTGTGGTGGTATTATAAAGCTCCACAACATCTAGAATATCCATATTCAAGTCATGAATGAACCTTGCCGTAACTGCCTCCATTGACTCCTCAATTTTGGCTTTGATTAGGATGACCTTCATTTATTTGTAGTACTCTTCCACACTTCTTGACTCTTGGGAGAGTCAACATGTTATATCATGTTATTTGTAGTACTCTAATGCATTTAAATGCAGAAAAGATCAAATAAAAGCCTATTGGTCCCAGTGGCACTGTTTAATGCAATTATTAGTAGAAACTTGATGAAAGTTTTAGGTTACAATTTTCTATTTGTATTTCAGGCTGACCCTCGATTTGTCTGGAACAAACATCTATTGGAAGAGCTTATTGAGTATAAGGTTAGATTATTTGGCAGTTCTTTCCTATTTGATGAAGTAAAAGTACTTTTAGTTTCACTAGTAAAAGGAAATATTTTGTTTATAAAGAAATAGCGTTTAAAGTTTTAATGAACTTCCTTTTTTTCATTCTTAGCAAGATCATTAGGTAGTCTCCTTAACAACTATCTTTATGATGACAGCTTGACAGATTCATCGTGCCTATAGTGCAAGGGAATATCCTGAAGTTTAAATTGCCTCTGCTCCCATTCCTCTCCCTGCCCTATTTCTCTTTATGTGTGTGTGTGCATATGTTCTTCACATTCTGTCTTTACCAAAAATATGATAAAAATGAAGCATTTGTTTAGTTTAAGAAGCCAATCTATGTTCCCCCTTAACTGGGCTTAAGCTTCCAAAGAGCACAACTAAAGCTGAAAGATTCAAATGCTACGGTTACATTATTTTCAAGGAGATGTACACGGCGTCTAGGTACAATGTCCAAAAAAGCTTCTTATAACAAAACTATTATATGTTTGTAGAAAAAACTCATTATAATACGGTAATATGATGACGTAGGAACAAGAATGTGGAGAAGAGGAGCTAACTTTGAAGGTGACACTGCTAATTTTATTGAAACCGAACAGTTGCTTGAAACTGAAGAATTCAAATTCTCATTTTTGCAGGTATTATTATACATTAATCAGTATCAACTTCCAGCAATTCCTTTCAATAATTTCTCTCCTCTGCTGGTTATATTTTTTACTAGCATGTGGTCCGTGTTTATGAGAATTTGTAGTATTGTCAAACATGCTGAAAGACTTTGAGTGCTGTATTTTCATGAATTTTCAAATTTTCGAATATAGATAAATAAGTAATATAGTGTGCAAAATATAGAGGTTCACTATTTTATTTGCTTTACAAACATAGCTTTGTGTACTTGGAGATTTTAAAATTTTCTTAGTTTTGAGTAGGGATAATGGTTCCGTACTCTTCCTCTAGGTATCGTAGCCAATGTAATTTAACAGCGGTTTTGTATTCACACAAACAGAAGTATGTGTATATATAGCAACCAGTTCTGAAGCTGTTATAGTGGAAAGCAGAATGAATGCAATAATAAATATTAAAATACAAACTAAATAATTTATACTGCACATATAAATACTCAGAAAAAATCGTGATTCGTGATACATAATAAGCCACAGTTTACGTGATTCGTGATACATAATAAGCCACAGTTTACACACAATCGCCATTAATCTAGGAGCAACAAGAACATAATGAATTAAAATATGAATGATGATGAAATTGGTAGAGAAATAACATACCAAAATCAATAAAAATTAGCATAAAGTGAACTAGGAAGTCTAAAGGATGAAGAAAGACATGAACACACGAAAACAAGATGGTCTTGGAACTGAGGTTAAAACATAGGGAACATAGAAAATGTGAAATTAACAATTTTGCCCAAATATTTCTAAGCAATGTTGGTTCGGGGGCACAATGAGTTTTTGAAGCCTATCATGGTAGTACTGCAATTGGACGTGAAAATTTTCTATTTTGGCTGCAATGGCTACTGAAAACCACTCCATCCTAGGGATGCTTCACTTTGTTCACACACAAAAATATGAATATTTTTTGTCTCTCAATTTGTGATTTGTACTTCATCTGATTGTTTCACAGGTTCGAGGTTCAATTCCTCTTCTTTGGGAGCAGATCGTTGATCTAAGCTATAAACCGCACCTTAGGGTTATTAGTCACGAGGAAACAGTATACTTTTACCTCTCAATTCTGTCAGCAATTAACAGTTTTATCACGAGACTTAAATTAATATATGTTTCTTTTTGTTTTTCCCCTTCCACTCCTCCTCTAGCCCAAGATTGTAGAGCGTCATTTCCATGATCTCGTGCAAAGATACGGAGAGATTGTAGCTCTTGATCTTACTGATAAAGTATGGCTTTATTCTTCTCTCTTTTCACTTAAATCAAAATGATTTTTAAGATTTGTTGCAAGTTTTTTTTTTTCTTTCCAGAATCCCTTTTGTCTGCTCCAAATTTTTAAGTTTGGCTGAGTTTGGTTAGTATGTCCTTATGGATATAATAATCATCAACCAGTTTCTACATCCTATATTCTTTTTATTATTTTGAGCAAATTCTTTTTAATTTTCCTGTTCTAGCATGGTGAAGAAGGTCAACTAAGTGCAGCATATGCTGCTGAAATGCAAAAACAGCAAAACACGAGGTGATAATTTAAATGTAATTTGATTTTTTCTGCATACACTTGTTTTATATCCATGAAATTATGAAGTTTGCTTTGGCTGTATTATAGCTTAAAAATGTTTCGGTGTTCTAGTTTCGTGTTTCTTTTAACTTTCTATTTTTACTATATTGGATTGTGGCAGATATGTTCCTTTTGATTTTCATCACTACTGTGGGAGCTCAAACTTTGACAATCTGAAAATCCTCTATGATGAAATCTCAGAGGATTTTGAAAAACAAAGGTAACGGAAAAAAAGAAGTCTAATATACTAATTCAATAGCTAGTTGCCACAGTCCAGGTATACTGGCAAATCTGTAATTCAGGTTTTTAATTATTGCTATTTCAGCTGAGCAGATATTTCTTAATAGATAGACAAGGAAATGTACTAGAAGAGCAGATAGGACTTTTCAGAGCAAACTGCATTGATTCCCTTGATCGAACAAATGTTACTCAGGTTTGCTGATAGGGAATAATTGAATGCTAAGACTTGTTCTTTTCTTAATCCAATTCTGATATGATTATCTTTATGTTATTTGTAGTGTTATCTGGCCCAAAAATCATTAAATCTTCAGTTGCAGAGGATTGGAGTTCTGACTTCCTCTGAGTGCATTTCAATGTTCGAAGAGGAATATGGAAAATTTAGAATATGTAAGGAATTCCCTGAAAGATTCTTGCCTTCTTTATAAATCATTGCCCTACTTATTTGACATCTATGTACTTTAACTAGTGTGGGCAGAGCAAGGTGATGAGATAAGCCTTGAGTATGCTGGGACTCATGCCCTAAAAGGGGACTTAGTTAGGTATGGAACTTTTGGTTCTGAAAGTCCTGTTTTGCCATGTTTCCCTTCTGTGACACTGATACATCCTGGAAATAATGTGCAGATATGGAAAACAAACAATGACTGGAATGATTAAAGATGGAGTGAGCGCACTTTCCCGATATTACTTGAATAACTTCCATGATGGAATTCGGCAGGCAATGTTCATTTGTGTGCATTATACTTTTACTCATTTAAGCAGATGCAAATTTACTCTCAAAGGTCTTCAATATGTTTCATATCTTTTGCAGGATGCCCTTGATCTCATAAGTGGTCACTATAATGTTAGCAGAAACGTTCCTTCTCCTTTCCAGTCAAATAACTTTGAACCTCTAACGGTAAGTCAGGGCCTCATCTTTCTATTTTCTACCTACCCTACATCCTTGAAAGCAAACCAGACAACCTTGAACTGATTGGAAAAAAAAAAAAATAGTTGCCCTTATTCATCAAATAAACCTATCATATTTAGGTTGACTTAAGATGACACCTTAATAATCTCACCTAGCACCCAAATGGTAGAAGGATGAAACAATGTAGAAGATGTTTCAGTTTTTGGAGATCATGTTTTGGCTTAAGTGAATTGTGACATTGATTGATCCTTGGCAGTTATGTGATGATTTGATGACAAAACAGATTGTTTCATCATAAATTATTGTGTACTAATTAGTTATGGAAAGGATACACACTGCTAAATTCAACAAGCCATTTCAGCACATGTAAATTTAAATAGTTTTTCTGGACAGAAAATTACATCACACTTCATTGACATGTTTTATGGAAAACTGTATACATGCAGTATCTCCCTGTTGCATCGGCTTTGATAATTGGAGGTTTGACAGCAACAACCTTCACTCTACAGCAAGGTATATAATTGTGTTTCTTGCTTCTGAAAAAGAGTGATGTTTGTTTCTTTTTATTCTTTTTTCTTGTTTTTTTAATTTTCATGTTTATTTTATAGCTGGCCGAAATACACACCACTATGTTTCTTCTGCACTCTGTGCTGGAATAACTGCTGGTGTTATGGCAATTGTCAAAGCTAATGGAAGGCATCTATGCTCAAGACCACGTTTGTGTGGTCTCCTGTAATATAATTCACAAGCATTTTGAACCATGAGTAAAAATTTGTGTAGTCTTGTTCCACAGATTGTACATATAATGTTTGTGTTGCTCATTTTTTGTTTTCAGACAGCAAATTGTTATCTGTGAAAACCAAAAAATAAAGTTTAGACATGTCTTAAGTTGGCAAAAAAAAAAAAAATTGTTTCTCAAAGTTGAAATATTGAAGGTAGTGTTATGAACATTAGCATTTACTTTCCACACAAGTAGCCCATAGTAGTTACAAAATGTTGGCAATTGCGTCATCTACCTCATCAAATTTCTCATCTCACCCCATCAAAAGCATCTGAAAAATGTTTTTCGCAGGAGGTGATTGATTTTAAAAGGAGGGGTGATTATTTCCGGAAAAAAACTTTCAGAATTGTTTATTGTGTTCCGAAAAATAAATTCTGAAACTGGGAGGGATTATTTTCGGAAAAAAACTTTCAGAATTGTTTATTGTGTTTAAAAAATAAATTATGAAACTGATGGGTGTAGGAAAAAAATGATGCGGTGCAGGAAGCAGTTGGCTAAAATGTTAGGGATGGATTTGAATGGGTTTGCCCACATTTTAAAATATTTGTGTGTACCATTATATTATGTTAAGACTAGGACTATTTATAGTTGTATAGAGTTAGTAGATCATATTTTTGTGGGTAAATTTTAATGATAACAAATATAAATATGTCCTATTGCATGATATCTTATATTGTTTAAGTTTCCTGAGGGTATTCTATGAAATTAAAGTTGTGCCACATCTTCTAATTCTTTGTCTCTAGGGTGATGTACATCTTGATCATTAATCGATAAATCTAGTATGCATTAAATATGTTCTTTGTCCCATAACTTTTAGTGAAAATTAAAATTAATTTTTTTTCAAAATTTTAGTCTAATTTAGTCCCTCAATTTTATAATTGTCTCCAATTTTATAATTGCGTGAATTTAGTTCTTATAACCAAATTTTGTTAAGTTCAAATGCGTTTTTTAATTATTTCTTAGTTCACATTGAAGTAAAAGTGTGTCAAATGATGTAAAAAATTTAAATATTATCATAAAATGCATTTGAAATGTTAAATAAAATTAACAAAATTTGGTAGAAATGACTAAATTCACACCGTTCAAAAGTTGAGAGGTTAAATTGGACAAAAATTTTAAAGAGAAATTAACTCCAATTTTCATTAAAAGTTGAGGGATAAAAAACATATTTAACCATAATATTAATTATATTAAGTTTAATTTTGTCCAAATAAACTTTATGTGTAATCAACATTTTTATCAACAAGGAACCTTGTGATCTCAATAATGTTTGAAAATCTATGTCAATAATTATTTGATTCTAAAATAACGCAAAAATTTATTTTTGTATAATTTTATTGCACATTATTTGTCATATGTTTGTGCAACCTCCGCATTGGACATAAAATCAGAAGCTATATGAATGTATTCATCAAGATCAAGAAAAGAAGAGAAAGATCCACAAGAAAAAGAGCTTCGAGTATTCAAAGGAAGATCTTATACTAGGAAGAAATCCATGTTGGTTTTTGTGGCAACCACAATGTCTTATCAAGAATTTAATGATAGGGTTAAATATGTTTTTGGTCCCTCAAGTTTCACTGAATTTTGGAATTAGTCCCTCATCAAAACTTTATATCAATTTAGTCCTTCATCTTTCAAAATGCATGAACTTAGTCCTTTTAATCAAATTTTGTTAAGTTTATCTAACGTTTCAAGTACATTTCATAATAATATTTAAGTTAACATTGAAGCAAAAATGTATCAAACAGTGTAAATAATTTAAATACTATCATGAAATGCACTTGAAACATCAGATAAACTTAACAAAATTTGGTTAAAAGGACTAAATTCATACATTTTGAAAGATGAAGGACTAAATTGGTCAAAAGTTTTGATGAGGGACTAATTCCAAATTTCGCTGAAACTTGAGGGACCAAAAACATATTTAAGCCTTAATGATATTCATTCCATTACTCAAGAATATATGAAGTTCTTTTCGATACTTCTAGAATAACTAATGCTCTGAAATGTCTTGAAAAATATTTTAAAAAATGTATCTAAAGAGCTAGAGCTTTTAAAAACTAAACTTGAAATAGTGGATGATTTTATGAGTGAAAACCTTGAGCTCTTACACAAAAATGAAAAGAACAAGAGTCTGAAACAGAAACTTCATACAAAGCACAAACTTTGAAAAAAAAAAAAAAAAGAAGAAGCTGTTTTTGAAAACTGAAAGTCTTGGAAATTGTTCCAAAGTGGGAGAAGCTAGTAAGACAATAAATAAACAATCTACTAACTAAAAATACTTTATTAAGTAAAGTCCTATTCCAATCTTGTATAGTGATAAGCTTCTCTATCTTCTTATAAGAAAATAAAAAAGAACCATTGAGATTGGATATGAGAAACAAAATTTTCATAATGAATAGCATGTGTCATCACCATCTTCATCTCATAATACTCCATCGTCTAAAGGTATTCCTAAGAAGGAACCACAAATACATACCTAGAAGGACGTAATAACAACATAAGTTACATAACAATCTTATTCATGGTACCTAGACAATTCATAGTACCTAGACAATGGATGCTCAAGATCAAGAGGCAAAGTCCTATTCGAAGACAATCATCAACAAAGTATGAAACATTTACCTTCATTTAAAGAAAGATTGTTTAGTAGACATCATAAAGCATAACCTACTTAGTATGACAATGGGTGTAATGTTTTCGACAAAGACCAATGCATAGTTAAAAATTGTAATGAGACTAAATTATTTGTTGTTAATAAACAATGTCATTTGTATAAGATTGACGAGAATGAGTTGTCAACTTAAAAAGTCTCATGCTTTATTACTATCAAGGAATTTGACACAGAAATTATGATCTTGGTAGTTTGAAGTTATTTTAAAAAACAACAAAAGGACAACCTTGTAAGGGGTTTGCTAGTAATGTCATTTTAAAACAATATTCTTTGTAAAGCATGTGTGAAAGACAAACAAGTTAAAATGTATTTTAAAAGTATAAATAAAGTTTCCAATGAAATACCTCGGGTTGATACACTTGGACTTATTTGGTCCTACAAATACTTTGTCTAGATGAACAATACAATATAGTCATATCATACTATTAGTCTAGATGAAAATGAGTGAAATTCTTGAACCACAATGATGAGTCTTTTAAAATCTTACCAAATTTGTAAATGTCAATTGTTTCTATTAGAAATGATAATGGAGAAAATTTTGAAGTTGAAATTTTTTGAGCTTTTTTTTGAAAACTAAACGAAATACAATACCTCAATTAGAATTTTTCACTTCTTTTCTGTTGTAACTGCATTATGTTATCAGCATTCTAGAATATGCTGAGGTGTTACTTTCTGTTTTCCTATTTTGTCTTTTTCTTTCCCCATACCATAATGTATAGCTTGTATATATATCCTCTATCTTTTGGTAAATAAAGTAAGTCATTCTCATCATTTTTTACGCTTGAGCCTTCCTGCAAACCTTCTTTTCTGGTTCTCTTTTATGGTATCAGAGCTCCCACCTGGAGCTCTGCTCATTGCCTGTCAAAATGTCAGATGTTTCTGATCAAGCTATCCCACTATGGTTTGATCCTTGTCTTGATCCCTCCAGTCCCTATCATATCCACCCTAGTGAGAATCCATCCTCTGTCTCTATTTCTCCAGCTCTGGATGGTAATAATTACCATTCCTGGTCCAGGTCCTTTAGAATGGCCTTGATATCCAAGAACAAGATAGGTTTTCTCACAGGTACCATACCTCCACCCGATGTCCATAACTCCTCTTATCCCTCTTGGGAACGATGTAATACCTTGGTTATGTCCTGGCTACTCAATTCCTTATCACCACCCATTGCCCAAAGTGTTATCTTCCTCGACCGTGCATCCGACATTTGGACAAATCTTCGTGAACGTTTCTCCCAAAGTGATCTCCTCCGCATCGCAGAGCTCCAAGAAGAAATATATTCGCTCAAGCAAGGCTCTCGTTCTGTTACAGATTACTTTACGACACTCAAATCCATGTGGGAGCAGCTTGATCATTTACGCCCTTATACGAACTGCACCTGTTCTGCACAATCATATCACCAACAAGATTTTATCATTCGTTTTCTAAAAGGCTTAGAGGAGCATTTCTCTGTTGTTCGTTCCCAGATCTTGCTTATGGATCCTCTTCCTTCCGTTAACCGCGTGTTCTCCATGATTATTCAATAAGAGCGTCACAATGCTTTGCCGTCTCCCGCTGATGAACCCAACATTTTTGTCAATAGTGCTTCCGGGAAAGGACGAGGAGGAGGCCACCCTACAGGACAATCCAACAGCAATAATCGCAATTTCTCCACCAAAAAATGTGTTTATTGTGGGCGTAATGGACACACTATTGACATCTGTTATGCCAAGCATGGGTATCCCATTGGTCATCCTCGATATCCTGGACGGCCACGCTTCCACATTAAAGATGGTTCCTCTTCTTCCGCTAATGTCAACAATGTTACGCAGGAGGCGGACTCACCACACTCCTCAATGACCTTGAGTTCTCCCTCTAATGGGCTAGGTTATGGTTTCACTAAGGCCCAATATCAAAGTCTTCTAGGTCTTCTTCAGCAACAGAGCAACAGATCAGCAGCCTCTTCTCAGCCCAAACACGCAAATCTTACCCACGTTCCCAGCATTGGCATTTTCGAGCCCAGTAATATGGATTTTGGTATTTTTTTTTTCCATCACACAATACCTCCTGGGTCATTGATTCGGGGGCAACAAATCATATCACTTATTCTTTTGACAACTTCCAAAATTTTTCTAAAATTAAACCTATCCATATTAACCTCCCTAATGGCTCTACAGTTATTGCTCATATTTCAGGCACTGTTCAGTTGTCATCTCACCTCACCATTGATGATGTTCTTTATGTGCCTAACTTCAAATTTAATTTGCTTTCAATTTCTAAACTCTTGACTTCTTCTGATTACACACTTCTTTTCTCTAATTTTCAATGTCAAATACAGGAAAATAAGTCATTGAGGATGATTGGTTTGGCTAAGTTGAAGCACGAA
>Ga0214544_1002436_pt1 | contig 39099 bp, 19 predicted proteins | sample CNSS3metaG_FD_160074 | JGI IMG/M metagenome (GOLD analysis project Ga0214544, IMG submission 160074) | Root nodule microbial communities from cowpea collected in UCLA plant growth center, Los Angeles, California, USA - CNSS3 | ecosystem: Host-associated > Plants > Roots > Nodule | place: USA...
GCTGAGAAAATAAAATAACAAGTATATAAAACACCAGATAAATCATATACCCATTTTATTCATTATATATAATTCTTGGCCAAGACCCTAACCCCAAGACTTATCAGTCTCCAAATCATGCAATTTGTTAGCCTTGGACTCGGGAATCTGATGCTCACACGAACCTGCCCGCTCGTGGTCCTGCCTCTACGAACCTCTCCGCTCGTAGTCCTGCTCTACGGACCTACCCGCCTGTAGTCCAACACATGTGATCCACCAGCCCCCGTACCTCCCCGCACGTGGCATCTCTCAACGTGAGCACAGAACATACGAACCTACCTCACTCGTATCCCCACGTGAGAGTAACTTGATATGAACCTCCCCGCTCATATCATCACATGTCACATCATCCATGAACCTACCCGCTCATGGCACAGCATCTCCCGATCCAAGCAAAGCATCATTGTCAGTTAAAACAACACACCAGAAAGTAAAGAACAACAGCGTTTCCGCCTGGCTCGGCCCACACGCCGCTAGGCGAAACTGTTCCAGACCGCCTGGCGGTATTCACTCACCGCCAGGCGCCAGCGTCCTCCCAGACCCACTGTTTTCTCGTCACCGCCTGGCGGAGCACACCGTGCCGCCAGGCGCCCCTCGGTGCAGTATTCTCTCACGCTAAGCCTATCGCCTGGCAGTTATCAATAGACCGCCAGGCGCCATACCAGAACAACACTTTTCTGGTTTATGACACTCCAGTTAATCCAGTTTACCATTTAACTCCCTTACATAGATCGCATAAGAACCCCAATCTCAACCCTCGCTTAGGCGAATCTACCAATATCATATGTAAACAATTACATGTACTTCACCCCGGTCAATCCACTCATTTAAGTTCTCCTCAATTTCAACAAAAGCTTTAACATAAAATTACAACCTCACCCATCCTATGAAATTGCTAGCATTACAATTACCTTTTATTCCGCCTTCAAATATATCACAGCCTCTCTAAGGACTCAAAAATTCACACTAAATCCTTGCTAATTGATTGTTAATCTCTTAGTTAATTGCTACTGCTTCCCACCTGTTCTTACCACATTCAATTTAATAACCCAATCACTCTAAGATTCCTATTATGATGATCACCTCATACCAAATTCCACCACAATCCATCCACAGATCCTTTCTCTCCAAACAAACTCGCAGGCCTTCCCGACAGTCCTGAACATGGCCGCCAGAATCTCAGAACACAACCCCTGGGCTCGCTATCGCCTGGCGGCTCTAGGCTCGCCGCCAGGCGGCACAACAGTGCCTACCAATTTACAGAATCCTCTACACTCGTGAATGGCTTCATACCTCTAACAAATTCATCCTTGTCGCCTAGTACATCAATTTGCAGTAATACCTCTATGATAACTAGACTTCCTATTCTCGATCAAACTCTTAACTTCTTCCTAGCTTTTATCTTCCACAATTTAACCACACTCACATTCCCTCTCGTGCTTGAACATAAAATCACAACTTTCTATACCCAATATGACCTAACTTGGTCATACCCCCAACTACAGGTTAGTTTCATGTCAACAATGCATCTAACACAATCCACATACAATAATTTCAGAACCCATAACAATCTCCACACAAACAGCATCAAAACTCCCCCAGCAAAAACAAGCGCAACAGCGTCGCGTCGCCTAGCAGAGACCCATCACTGCCAGGCGATTCAACCAAAACAAGAACAATCACACGCCACTGATGAGTCGCCTGGCGGTACGGGATGAACCGCCAGGCGGTTTCTGGAAAAATCCAGAAACTTCAATGCTACAGTGCAGAAAATGACGCAGTGATCATGCTATGATTCAAGGCATTGCACAGTTATTCAGTTGCAATCAAAAAGGCAAGAAAAACAACTCCCCTAACCTGGATTCTTGGCCCAAATTCGAATAGGTGTGCTTATCCCTTCACCAAGCCTCCCTAGCCCTTGCTTTCCACTCCAACCTTTGCGTTTCCAGCCTCACTGCCTTACTTTATCAGTCCCAATTCTCGGAAAAGCCTTTGCTTATGAGTACCACGAACCCCCAATGCTATTTTCTTCTCTTTTAACCCTTCCTCTCACTATCTCTCTCCTTTAATTGCTCCTTTAGTGGCTTACACGAATTTTAATTAAAAAGTGATACCAAGGCTAACCAAATACTCAACTAACTCTCTGATTTCCAGCCCTTAGGTTACCCCTCCCTTGGCTGCTAAGTTTCTAATCCTTCCACATTCATGCACAAGAAAAATTTGGCAAAAAGGAATTATTTAGTTCTCAACAAGGTTTGAACCCACTCTCATGCACATACCAAGCCAAGGCCAAACCACTCAACCAACACATGTTTCATGATGACTCCCACAATTTTAAGGATTTATCATCATCCATACGAGTTCAATATATAAGCACACAAAAACACATAATTTAAATAACATCCAAGTGGCACACATAGGACTCAAACCCAAGTCCTCACACACAATAAAGTACTCTCAACCACTTGAGCTAGTACTCTTCCATGTCATAGCTCCTCGCATTTATTGCTTTAAATGTTCCCGCTACCCGTCCTAATTAAATAATTAATTAAATAACTATTTAATTTTCCCGGGTCTTACATTACGCATCAACGAGTCACCATCACTATGCAGCCAACACCCAACCGAACAACTTAGTGCGCAAGCAATATTTAATGCTTGCCACCATGACATCTAACGCTCAACCATAACTCATCTACTTGGGGTGGTTAACTAGTCGTTTGGTGCATGCATTTTACGCTCAATCTTTTACTAAGTCACATCGTCTGACTAATACAACCTACACCTTTCGTTTAACACTTTACCAATACACCTTCTCAATACTTCTTTGGTTCCTTCAAGGCTCTACCATCTACCACCAACACCACTCATCTACGTGCCTCAAACACCACCTCTTCTAATCCTATGGTCCTTACATTCTCCCCAACAAAAGGAAATTTTTGTCCTAAAATATGAATGTTGATGAATCATTATTTTCCTTTATTCTTATACCTTTTTGGTGCTCATCTTGATGGATTTTTAGTGCTTAATGGTCTATCTTAGTGCATTTTCATCCATTGAGCTTTATTGGGCCATTATTCCGAATTTTGATTAATTTTAGATTATTTGGTCTAATTTCGTTTGTAATTATTTTTAGGTATTTTGGGTGAAGCAATTTTGGAGCTTGGACACTAATCTTAAGATGAAGAGAGAGTTTTCACATCATTCCCACATCATTGTCACGTCCGCGCCATGTCAATTAGCTTGTCCAGGTCATTAGACTAACATTTTGGGCTTATAGTGACATTTTTGTAATTTTGAAGTATGTAGTGGCATTTTGGTGAATAGAGTGAACCAGAGTGATGTGACCACGAGATTTAGGTCTCATTTTTGTGTGGCAGCCCTTACCTTCTTCCTCATACTCCATTTTTATCTTTTGAACCTTTGTATGGTGACCCATGGAGGTGCCCATCTAGTTATCACATTTTAGCACTCTTTTCTCATGTTTTATGCATTATTGACAACATCCATTGTTGGGTTTTATGTTTTCTGCACATTTGGAAAGCTTGGGCCTTTTGGTTTTTTGATTTGTTGCCACTTGGAACAACACTCATCTATGGGGTTTACATTTTCTATGTTACAACAATCATTTTCGTTCCCTTGAAGCTTTAACAATCTCGTTTTGTTATTGAATTCAAGTTTTCATATGACCCAACTTAGGGTTTGATGTTTTGTTTTGGTTTATTTGCATTTTTTATTATTCTCCATGAGGCATTTTGTTTTGAACTATTTTAAAAGATTGCTTTAAATAGATTTGTGGTAATTAAGCTTATTGAGCTTGTGAGATAAAAATGTCTTAAGAAGTGTTTTTTAGTTGCATAAGTTATTTTTAGATATTTTAATGTTTTGCTAATGCAGCTAAAAAAGTTAAGTTAACTTCATTGAAGGTATAAAAATAATTTGGTTTAAGTTACAAGACACCTCCAAAATAAGGTCAAAATCAACAAATTCTTGAAAACTCTGTCATACACCCCTTAAATTTCATATACACTCACCTTTTTTCAATCTGACCACCAAAACTTGTTTCTACACCCCTTAATCTACTAACCTTCATCCATCCTACCACTATAGGTCGCAAAATGGGCCAGCCCCCCGTTTGGGCCCGACCTGTTCGTGGTCCATAAAAAATGGGTCAGGCCAAGCTGATTTATCAAATAGAAACGGCCCAATAATGCTAACCACCTTGTACAAGATGAGTTAGAGGGGCTTTTTTTAATTTTTTAATTTTGATTTCAATTTTTTTTTCTTAAAATTTGTTTATATATACATATAAATTTAATATTAAAAACATATTTAATCATATAAAATATTTTTTAAACTTTTAATTGATTAGTTAATGTTTTTAACTAGATAACTCAAAATAATTATTACATTTACATGTTATATTACTTTATCATAACTAATAATTGAAACTTAAATTATAAGTGTTAATGATTTAAATTACAATACCATTATATATTTACACCTTTTTAAAAAATATAATATAAAAAAATTAGTCTTTTTAATTTTTACTTTCTAATTTTTAAATAAGCTCAAAGGGTTGGGACTTGTTGGTCCATATTTGACGGGCTGGACGAACAATGCTAGAATAAGCTAACAAGTTGAAATCTTCAACCCGAACCGTCCCTTTTAACATGGGCTGATGAACTGGCCTGTCGGATCCAACCTGTTTTTCCACCCCTATCTACCACTCATAAAATAGCCTCAATCATAAGTTGCTATTTGGAAATCCTCAACTTTTAAAACTATCCAACCAGAACATGTCACGTGGCATAATCCTTGCATTAACCAGTTGACCAACTAGATTGTGCCATGTTACCATCTTCTCCTCTCTAACTAGAACTCAAGCAAAAATTCCTTCATTGCACCGATGAGGTCCCAACTAGTTGGAATGGCAACGGGGCGGGGCGGGGACATGTTTCACTATCACATACCCATCCCTAGAGAAAAAATTTCATCTCCATCCCCATACCCAAGCCCAATAGGTATCAAAATTTTGTCCCATTCCCATCCACACCAGGCAACGAGTATATACTCGTATCTGAACCCACTTTCTTACTGCTTTAATATTAATTAATTCATTTTTATAAAATAATAAAAAATTACGGTAAAGGAAACATAATATTATCACATTTTAAATATTAAAAGGATGTTTGTTTCTTAAATATAAAATATTTAGAAAGAAATTATAATTGTATATATTTCAATTATATACATTTCAAATTAGAATACCAAATAAAATTTCACTAGAACGAAAACATTTATTGAATTCAAACACTAATGAAACCTAATTGTTAGAATTTAAAAATATTTTTTAAAAAATATAAAAGAAAAACGAATATTCAACTTCAAAAATATTTTAAATGTCTGTTTACCTTAATTTTTTAAATTATGAAAACTTTTATTTTATATACTAATAAAAGTTATAATACATTACTTGATCAAAATCACACAAGGAACAAAGATTAAACTAATAATAATAGAATTTTAACATAGATATTTCATCTTTTCAATTTAAAGGACGGTGAAAAAAACAATTCATGACAATTACATTAAATTATTATATTATAGCAAATAAAATTTATTTATACAATTTTATTGATAAAATTAAAAGTATGATAATGAGTTAGAAAATAAAAATAATTATATAAAAATATCAAAATAGTATTCTACATGATAAAAATAAACAAAAAAATTAAAGTATTAAAAAGATGACCAAATGTGTGTCTTAAAAACAATTTGAGAGACCATGGAATGAAATGGCACAAAGAAAAACAAATGTATAATTAAAGGTATAATAAGATGAAAATCACCTTAGAAATCTAAGAAAACTTTTCAAATATGAACTTAGTCAATTGTTGATAGATAACGAAAATTGTTTTAGGAAAACAAAAGAGTTCTTCAGATAAAAAAAATCAATAACAATAGAATAAAAAGGATAATTTTTTATATTACCTAATAAATAAAAAGTTTGTTATCGAACACTTAAATCAAGAGTGTTAAACATTGTCATGTGAAAAGAAAATATACAATAAATAAAAATATAAAAAAATAGTAGAAATATTCAAATATGAGACATAAAATATATTTAATTGACATACATTATTTGAACATAATTGCATAAAGGTTGTGATAAGACCAAAATTATCTTGGAGATGCGAATGAATTTTATAACAAGCCAAAAAATTAGAAGAAATAAAAAATAAAAGTCGGGTCGAATATTTACATCCCTATCCCCATCCCATACCCAATTGAAAAAGTTGGGTATTTCCTATACTCATACCTATACCCATACCCATACCCAAACCCGCGGGATTTTTCCATAAAAATGAGGATGGGTTCGGACAATACCTATGGGAATAGGTTTATTTGCCATCCCTACCAACCCGCAGTTGTAACTTGCCAGATCAGCATCACGCCGTCAGCCATGTCGGAAGTGCAGTTTGTCTATGCCTTTTCGCGACCCAGACGCCACCACCTACAATTTGCCAGAGTTTCATGACCATTGTAACACACCTGAACATGAACGCGATGTTAGTTCAGCAACCCTACTGAAATTCGCAATGATGGCGACGCACCCAGATCCTGACGTACCACATTAGAGCTCCCTCGCTAGAAATCGTGCATCATGCACACAAAGCAACTTTGATAGATATCTTTTCCACATCAAAAACCACCATGAGTGAGATGCTGAAATGAACCTTCACTCCACTAGCAACACGAGACCCTACACGTGATCAGAATTGTAAGCCATCTTGACGTTCAGCCACCACGAGATCTTCATCTTCCATGGACCGCCAACGCAAAGATGTAGTAACCACAACCACACGAGCATGCAACAAGGAAGAAAAACCTAATTTGAGAGAAGGAGGGAGCTTGACATGTGTCAAAACCTAATCTGATGGTCCAAGTGTCAACTATCCATCTTAAAATATTCAGGTTCCAGTCAAACAAGAAAAACCTAATTTGAGAGAAGGAGCGAGCATGGCACCTATCAAACCATAACCTGACGGTCCAAGTGTCAACTATCCATCTTAAAATATTTAGGTTCCTCTCAAACAAGAGGGTTGAATCGAAAAATTGGATAGAAATTCAATTGTTGATAATTTAAAGAATTAATTTAATTATATCAAAACATATCAATAAAGAATAATTACCATTTATTCTTAAAAACTGACCAGATCTGTTAGATTATTTTAAAGATATTTGAGAAATATTACATCCATAATAAAAGATTTTAGCAACAGAAGAGTTAGAATCCAAGCCTAATGAATGTTCTATATAAAAAATCGAGAAGAAGTAGAAAGAGAACTTTGGAGTTCAGGAACCCTTTAAGGGGGGCCAAATTTCATTCTCTTTCTCCAATCTTTTCTTCTATTTTGATGTTATTTTGATTTCATGAAGTGCTAAGCTTCTAGGATTGGATCCACTGTAATTTCATTATGAATTCTAAAGTTAAGTTAAAATAATTTCTTTATTCTTTTTATTATTGTTGAGGTTTCAATTTATCTATGCCTTTTGTTTTTGAATCAAATAAAACTTATTTTACATTCTAGCTAATTAGCAATGTGTTTAAATATATATGCATGCTAATCATATTAGTCAAAAGATTTTTAAATTTATTTGAGACTTTACTTTGATTTTATTTAGAAAATTTTATGTGATTAAATGATTTTTTACTTATAATTGAGACTTTGCTTTGATTAAAGGTGATTACTTTAACTAAAATTAGTCAAGATTTTGCTTTGATTAATTAAACTTTTTATTTAGAGAAGAGACAAAGGAATAGACATGATTAGGCATAATTTGATTGAGACTGTACTTTGGTTGAATTTCCTATGGATAATTTAAAAGTTCTTACTTTTAATTGAGATTGTACTTTGGTTAAAAGTGAAAACGTCAACAAATTAATTAAGACTTTACATTGATTGATTTGCAAATCTACAACAATAATTAATTTAACAATAATCTTTAGATGATCAATGATAAATCTATTTTTGAAAAAGCAATGGAATTAACCTATTTTCATCCTTATTATTTTATCTCATTGTTATCTCTTTGATTTTTCATTGCATTTTATATTTATTGATCTTATTTCTCTTTATTTTCTTATAGTATTTTTTATTTTATTTGACTAACTCTTTTGTATATATTTTATAAGAACTAACTTGTTAGGAATCAATTCTGTGTTCTTTGGGAAACGACTTAGGGTTGACTTTACTCTTTCTATTTTGTTGGCTACTATTTTAACAATAATAAAGTTGTTATAGTTTAGTAGTAATAATTTGATTGCGTCAACGACAACCTTATCAGTAAGGTTAAACCTTCTTCACCTCTTCCTCTAACTCCAATTTTTCATTATCAACTTCCTCATGCCAAAACACCTTTATTAGACATATCTCTTTGTGCCTTAATTGGTTCGTTTGATGATCCACCACTCTTACTAGTTTTGCTTCTACTAAAAGGTCTTCCCTGAATTGGACATTATCTACTTCTAACACATGATTTGTGTCTGGTCTATACTTTCTCAAGTGAGACATATGAAACAATTATGTGGACTAGGTAAAATGAAGGGGTAAAGTAATCTCATAAGTTATTGGTTCAATCTTCCAACGGATTTGATTTGGTCTAATAAACATAGAGGAAAGCTTTTTGGATTTTAACACTCTTCCTACCCTAGTGGTAGGAGTAATTGTTAAAAACACATGATGTCCCACCTCAAACTCTAAAGGTTTCTTTCTCACCCTTTTTTGTATGAACCTCACCCTTGTTTTAGTCTGCTGCAGGAACTTAGGCCCAACCACAATTGCACCCTCATTGTAAGTAACACAGGGGAGTCCTACACCTCCTTCCATACAAAGCCTCGTAGAGAGCCAATAGTAGCATGAAAGTTATAATTGTAGGTGAACTCCATTAGAGGCAGCACTTCATCCCAACTCCAAAGGTGATCCAGGACACAAACCCTCAACATATTTTCTAGAGTTTGGATAGTCCTCTCTGTTTGACCTTCAATTTGAGGATGATAAGCTGAACTCAACCTCAAACTACTTCCTATCGCCTCCTACAATGTCTACCAAAATCTAGAGGTAAACCTCAGGTTTCTATCTGATACTATGCTAATTGACACCCCATACCAACTCATTGTCTCCTTAATATACAACTGGACCAACATAGTCATATGTAGTTTATTGTTATTGCATTTGTGCTAACCTAAGGAGTATTTGAAACTAAGGTTTTTAAGGTCATAGGCTATTGTTAAATTGTTCATCATCTGACAATATTTTTGTGAAATTTTACAAAATATTTTAAAATACAATTCAATCTATTTTTTCCTAGTGTTTTTATTTATTTTTTACGGTGTCTATTAAAATTTTTGTTCTATTGAATGTTCATTTTTTTCTTAATTTTCTATAGACTCCACCGTTGGATTTTGGTGTCAATAGGATGACGTGATTGTTACTTTTGTTTTACCGTATCTAATTCATTAGTCAACTCACTTATTTCTTCTCCTTAAACTCACCGGTCAACTTACTCATGTCCTGCTTGAGAGTGAGTTGATAGACAAATTACAGAGTTGAAGAGAGAGAAAAAAAAGTTAATCGACTAGTTGAAGATAAAAGTAAAAAATGAAAATAATGATTGTGTCACCATGTTAACAAGAAAGTTAAATAACAAGACACCTAGACAAAAAAATAAATAAATAAACAGCCAATGAAATAATTTTTAATCAAAACTTAATTAAAAATACTTCAATTTCAATTTATATAGTATCTAAAACTTAATTAAACATTCGTATATAAAGGTAATCGAAAAAATAACTACCAATTTATTTTTAGTAGTAAGAGGTATATCGCCTTGTTTAAGAGTTTAAGACTAATGATCTCTATAAACATAGCTTTTAATCCTTTGAGTTTGAGATCTATTTTCAGAACTAAACAGGTGATTATTCCAAAATAAATAATCATGGGTTTACTTAAATTACATGTGAGGACATTGAGAAAGCATGAACATGCTGCTAATAGTTGAGATTGTAGACATTCATTATTATGTTGCTGTGGTGGTGGGGGAGTGCAAGCAAATAATCATTGTGTTTTGTTTGTAGTTAGCTGGATTTGTTTCTTCCACTGCTGCATTTGCTATCATGCAGAGAACGTGCCCTCTATTCCCTCTATTCCAGGAGACAGTCACGTGCCATCTATGATCCATCATTAATTCTATTCCAATTATATTTTATTGGTCTTGGTCAAATTATAATAACGACTGATAACCAATTTTATGACTTCTTAATTTATACTTTTCCTCCAACATGGGGAATGTTTACCTGCTATGATTGCGATACTATTCCTCACACCTACACCTACCTTCTTTTCATTAAATCATAACTTCATATGGCTTAATCCTTTTAAATAGTTTAAGCTTAATTACACCCATCCTTACTTACGGAATCATTCAATAGAAAACAATATCAATTTCTTCAAATTCCACCACTTACTTCATCATGGTGGATAATTATCATATACTTTTACTTTGTTTAAATAATAATATTTTATATCTATTAAATTTAACATTTTGATTCAAATTCTTTTTTTATTTATTTTGTATGAGTTTTATTAATTCGCTTTTTTTTTACTTGAATTACATCTTATCTTTCAGAAAAAAACAAAGTTTATTAGTAGAATTAGTGACAACAACAAGCATGAAAAAATTTGAACAAGTAATAAAAAAAAATCAACAACATTAAAGACCCACTATGAAAAAGAAGGTAATCAATTTAACTCCTATGACATGTCTGATTAAAAGAATATATGACAAGATTTCCCATCGTTAAAGTTTGATAGAGAAAAATAAGATATGACAAGATTCCCATAATAAAAAGTTTTAAAAGAAAAAACAGAAGTGACAAGATGCTCATCGGGACAAACTTGACAAAAGACGATATATTTTCATGAAAGAAACTTAAATAATAAAAGCAAAGACAGAATTGTAAATCATATAAAGATATTATAGTAAATTATGTAAGTTCTAGTGTGTTTTTTTTGTGTCTATACATAAGTGTCTCATTTATATATATATATATATATATATATATATATATATATATATATATATATATATATATATAATATGTAAACGAATTGAAAGAAAAATTTCAAAATATTTAAAAAATCAATTAAAAAAGACAAGATAATACTAGTAACAAAATACAAATAAATATTTTTGGAACTTAAACTAAAATTTTATAATTTACTTAAAATAAAAATGAGTAATATATCTAGACCTAAACTTACACTACAACATTTCCTAGATTTTGTAACTTTTTTTAGTTACATTTATTAACAATGTTAATATATAGTTACATTTTCTTAAAAATGTTAGTAAAAATCTTATTAAATATAATATTGTAACATTTTTGAAAGCGTTACCATAGCACATTATACTATTTTTTACATTAGTAATATTTTCTTTGTTACAATTATTAAAAATATTATAATAGTTATATTTTAAATAGATGTTCCTACAAATATTAATAATTATATAGTAACATTTTTTAAATAAATGTCACTATTTTAATAAAATTAATTTATTATATTATTATTTTAATAAATATTGTTAAATATTAAATATTAATATTTTTTGAAAAAACATATTATTATTTATTTTATAATATTATTAAATTATTTGTTCTTCAAACTATTTTTTTTAAATTGGACAAACACATCTAATTGAATAATAAAAAATAAGTAAATTTATCATCTATTATTCTTAAAAACAAAACTAACACATCAAGAACAATGCTCCCTTGGCAATACTTAGACTTCACAAAACAATAAAAACTTTGTATGTGCAAAACAAATGACAACACTCGATCGTCACAAAACAGGATAAGCTTTGTGCATGCAAAACAAACAACAACACTCGAACTTTGATTCTTAGTATCACAAGAAATGATTTCAATTTTTCATTTGGTTGTAGAACAATTTCAATTTTGTTTTTGTAAATTGTTTTACCTTTTCGTGTTCACAGATCTGAATCTTTCAGTTGCAGAACATATAAGGCTCGTCTTGCCAAATACTACGCTCCTCTTGAGGATTTCGATAAACACAAGGTCGAATATGAGGTAACAACAATGCGATTCCACTTCTTATGCACAAACAAATAACACATTAACCTAATTTCCCTCAATTTTTATTTTCAGGTTCATCCCCTCGTCGTAAATAGAGATATCCTAAACTAATTATGTTGAGATCAATTTTCTCTCTGCCATTTTGACTATCTTCGTCTCTTTATTTATGTTAAATTCTTACTTTTGTTAAGTTTTTTGAAGATATTTCCAGTGTTGAGGTAGAGTTTCTAGCCACACTCCTATTTTCTATCCCCATGACAATGCTATGTTCTCATTTTGATCATTAATTATGATCATGTCTTAGCTGTTGGATATTATCTTTACCATTTTTGCATGTGGTATAAGTTATTTAATTAGCTTCTCAAAATTTTAGAATAATTATAACAAATATTCCCTACAATTCATGATCCAATCCTAATGTTTAAGGGTTTGATGCTATTCACCATTATCCAAGATTGATTACTATGATTTTATCAAGTGAGTCTATTTAGCTAGGTTTGTGCGAAGCCTATTTCATCGAGCATGTGAAAAAATGATTAAATTCCTCACTTATCAGTGACAATAGTTGACTTTTTATATATTAAGATTCATTGACAACTTTAGGATAGAACGTCACAATTTTTCATTCTTACTATGCACTACACAACTTTACAAATTTATCTTCAATCTTCTAGAGTATTATGGGACTTATAGACTTTGTAGATTTGCCTGCTCGTTTTTTTGTAAACCAAATGCTATATGTTGATATTTTGTTATAATTTGAGGTGGATGGTGATGATGAATTAAGACTTGACTCCACAATGTGTTTCATTCATTCAGTGCATTGTGTTTGGTATTAAATATCTATCTGGTCTCTTTATGAAAGTCTGCTATGTGAAGTTGATGTGAACCCTATTTGCACAAGGGTTGTCTTAGGATTTTTGGTCTAGAACCTTGTAGGAAACTTGGAAAAGTAGTGAAAATGTGGAATAGAAAAAGGTTCAAATTCTAGTTTGGACAGTATTGTGGAAATGTCAACATCTCGGGTTGTAAAACTCTAATTGACATGCTTCCAAGCGAGGTGAAATTTCATGTTTTGAATTATAATTTAGGCTTAAAAAACATTACTTTTGGGCAAGTGGAATGAGAGTTATGGCCACGAGATAAATCTGGGTAGAATTAGTTTTTTTTTTCTCTTTATGAAATTTGGGTGAAGAAGAAAGAACAAGAGGTAAATATGAAAGGTGAAAGAAAAGACCCAGTCTTTCCAAAGGAGGCAACACACAAAGGATGACAAAGTCCTTTGATACAACCAAGGGTTCTTGAATCATTCTCACTAAGATAGAAGAGATGAATTCTAATATTTCTGAATAAAACTCAACTTGTCTTCATTGATAAAAATGATTCAACTTATATAGAAACTTTAACCATCAAAATTACAAAATATCCATTAATTGCAATTACATCCCACTTAAGCTAATACTGATCCCACCCCTTAATGGTTGATTGTAACTAAAATTGTTGCAACCCAAAAGTCACCCAAAAGCATTCTAGCTATGCATCCTCTTGGTCTCCAGAAGGCTGTTGACTAAGTTGCCAATTGGGCCATTATAACAACTTGAAATAAAATCAAACTAGAGCCCATTAATTGATTAACCCAAAACATAATTTGATAAGCCAATTTTACAAAGGATTGAGCCATTATTTAAACAAACTATTAACTTAAAAAAAATTGTAGCAAATTGGTACATTTTTCCTTTTCCATTTGGGCCATGATACAATTCACAACCTTGGTCTTTTCTCCTTAAAACTTGGGCTTATATTCAAATAATATGGACAACACTTGTTGAAGAGCTTCCTTTGCTTTCCTTTCTCCAGCCCTTGTCATAGGTCCTCCAAGTTCTTCAAGTGGATCCTTACCCTTGCATATTGTCACGTCTCCATCAGAAGTACATTCATGATTGTCTTGTTATTGTCCATTACATTGCCTTCTATTATTATGAAGTACATTCATGATTATATTACTATTTTGTTGTCTCCACTTTTACTCCTTTTCGCTCATAATCTAAATGTGTAAATTTTAAACAATATATTGATAAATTGTTATTTTATTTGTTTATGTGATCCTACATTATAGAACATAAACTTTACTTTATGTTCCAACCCCTAACATAGCATGTATGTGTTATAGAAGTTAATAGTGTTCCCTACTTGGTTAGTGGCCTCACTAAATTTTAGAGCTCATTGAAAATTGTAGAGTTTATGTGTGTTTGATTTGATTTTTGGACTTTAGGGACTCATTAGAAAACTATCATAGTCTCGCCTTTACATAACAAGACTCATTTTATATTGAATTGTAGCTTGGTTAGAAGAAAAACTCATTAGAAGATTTTAATGCTTTTGTGGTATATATGTATGTGCATTTGTTTCATGTTTTCTTGATTATTAACTTTATGTCTAGAGTAATTTAATTGATTATTAGGCTTGTAGTTTCAAGTAGTTATTTAAGGAAATATAATGTTTGTATATTGAATATCCACTAACAAATTGGATATCTCACTTAACAAAGTTTTTGTGATTGAATTATTAGAATGTTTATTTTTTTTAGACAAATGGAGACACTTTTTCTTTGTCAATAAGTTGTATTCACTATTAAAGTTAATGTAAAAGATCATTTAGGCTGAAGGCAAAATAAGACATCAAAGTGGGAGCAAGTTTATCTAATATGACACTTGAATTTCCTTTGGATATGTTTTTTATATTTTCCTTTTGATGACTTTATGATGTCCTCCTATATATGAACTAAAAAAGAAAAGAAAGTGAAACAAAATTTGGAGTAGTTTGCCATTGCTTATGAGCGAACTGTATATCAATAAGAAATTTAGTTGTTAAATATAATTGCAAAGATGTGAATACTGGAATATGGGATGAGGTTTCCATTTCTATTACTAGGGTGAGTTGTATTAATTGCTTTGGATTCTTTCAAAAGCATGTCATATTGTTTTTCCCATGCACTTATAATTTACCTAATATCAAAGCCTCTCTTGCATCTTCGTCTTTTTTCTATTTTTTTTAATTTATTGTCTCTATTGTTTGTTCTTAACCCTAGAAGAGTTTTGTCTTTCATATACTCTTCAATATATGATTAAATACATATGAACTTCTCTAGATCCAACCAAATATGGTAATGATTAGATACATTTTTGAGGAGTTACTAAGATGTTTGGGAAACAAAACTAGAACAACAATACATAGTCATGAGCTAAACAAATAATAAGAATTACTTTATTATTTTTCATTTTACGCATTCTAAACATTTTGTCAATCAGAGCAAACATGATTTGGAGTCAATGTATGGTTGTCTATACTTCCAGTAGTTCTTTGGTAGGATGATTCCAGTTTTTGTGTTTGTTGTAGCCAGTAAAAATATTTGATCCCCACTTGGTGTCATCGTTCTTTGATAACTATAAGAGAGTATATATACATGCCACAATTGAGTTGGAAAAAAAGAGCTCTTTGAATACATAGTGTTCCTGCAGAACAAATAAGATAAGTTAGGCACAAGCGTCACCTTACTAAGTAGTCCGCTATCTCTTCGGTTGGTCTCTCTCTGATCGACACAGGTCAGCTTGAATCCAGGAGGGGTTACCTGCAGAAGAATCTCCGAAGCTCAAGTAAGTCAAAGTTCTCAGAGAGTCAAATCAGTGATTAATGAATGCGTACCTTTAAATGATGGGGTCCACGTGTATTTATAGAGCATTAATGACGTTTGACCATTCCATGGGCTGGGCCTTGACTTGGGCTCTAGGTAGGGCTTGTGAGTGGGCCAGGGCCCTAACCTAGGCCCTTAAGGTTTATTGGACGTGGACGCTTCCATTATGTTGAGTTCATTAGAGTGGTCGGCCTAGGTTCTAAACTTAGCGGATATGCTGGAGTAGTCGGTCTAGGCCGACTATTTGTCTTGATGGCTTATGCTGGTGTGGGTTGTCCCTTTAGATGTTTAGTTTAGGTCAAGACTGGTATAAGTTAGGCTAAGTCGGCCTAGGCTGAATACTTGGTTGTCTTGATGTGCACATTGTTTACTTACTTGAGCTTCGGAGATTCTTCTGCAGGTAACCCCTCCTGGGTTTAAGCTGACATGTGTCGATCAAAGAGAGACCAACCGAAGAGATAGCGGACTACTTGGTAAGGTGACGCTTGTGCCTAACTTATCTTATTTGTTCTGCAGGAACACATAGTGTTCTTTTAGCATCCATGTGACAACAAAACTCGAGGGGAGCATTCACTCAGTAAAGCATCTTCAAACTCAAAATCTTTCAAATCCTCCAACATCATGGGTGTAATATACATTTCCTGAGGCCAATGTTAAACAATTTAGTCCACTTTCCTTAAAACTTAATCATTCATTAGTGATACACTCAGAGAAAAAATGTATATATATTGTCTTGTTATGTGTATATTGGTGGATCTTGGGCTATTTTTGTGCAAATTGTTTGCATGAGGTCTATTTGAATAACTTTCTCTATGAACATTTTTGGGAGACTTTTGTTTGTCAAAGTTCTCTTCCCATGAAAAGAATAAACTTTCTTGTCAAATTATTTTGTTTGAATTTTAGTACTTTTTTTTTCAATTGTAGTTAGCTGTGTTGTCATTTTAACGAGGAAACCAAAGTCATGGACAAAACTTGGATGTTCACTAACTATTTTTTTTTATCATTTTAGTGCAAAAGGTTTAAACTTTAGTCAAATTGAGTCACTAACTAATTTTTTTTACATTTAATTTTACCATTGAAAAAAAAGACTAAATTGACACGATGTTGTGTCTCTTGGAATTGTGGTTTTGTTTGTTGAGGAATTGTTGTGTGGCAACTATGTTTGGAAAATTGCTCTACTTCTAAAAATGTTAAGCATTCGATTGTTGATTATATTTGTATTTCCATACCTTTGATTATCAAATAGATTCTAGAGTTATATTTTGTGGTTTTCAACTTTCTTTCCAGTTCGATGTGCTGAATTCATAGAGGACTTGAAGAAATCTTTAGAAGATATTCACAAATTAGTGGATCCAGGACTTGAAGAAATCTATCCAATTGAATCAGTTCTCAAGATGAAAGCATTATTTATTTTCTTTGTAATCACAATACAAGAGTAATATCCTATTTATTCTTAACCATATTTTTTTTACAGGTGTTAAATGAGTTTAAAGCCATGACACAATAGAAAGGAAATTTTAGTGGTGCTAAGATCAAGAAAAGGGGAAGAAATAATGACCTTTATTATGGTTGTATACATTGTTTTTAATTGTAATTTGTTTAGAACATGTTTTCTTATTGTGGCATACTTTATTGTTGATTCCTAGCATGTCATAATGCTAGTGTAGTTAGGTACTTATTTGTAGCAACTTTATTATGTTTCCTATATAGGTGTACTCAATATTATATCTACATGGTAATGTGATGGCTTTGTCTCAAACTTACAAATCTAATATGAATCTACTATGTACTTTTAGAAAAATTACTATATAAAGATTTATATTACCCTTTAATCTTGTATGAAGCATGTTATGGTACTACAAAATTGATTTTTACTTAAATCTTGTCATATGATTGTTTCAATATCATAAAAAGTGAATTAATATCACCTATTTCTTTTTTTTTTAAATAGATAAATAGTAATAATTTTAAAATATTAAAAAAAGGCAATATGTAACAATTTTTATTTGTTACAAAATAACACAATTAGTAACATTCTTTTAAATGTTAGAAACTGTATATAGGTAACCTTTTTTTTAAATGTTATAAAATGTATAGAAGATATTTTTCAAGTATTACAAAAAAATTAAATTTGCAACATTTTTGTACCGATTGTAAAGATTCTAAGTAGTAATAATTTTGAAAATGATACGAATAATACATAAAAATGTTGTTAAAAACTTTTTGTGATATGCACTATACATAATATGTGTAAAACAAAATGTTGAGGAGGATGAAATAAGTGAATGAGATGGAAAACAAAATGTTTGAGAGGGAAAAAAACAAAAGATTGAATGAAAAAGTGAGAAGAGTTTAAAGATGGAAAAAGTATCTTTGGAAATTGGGTCTTCATGGAAGGAATTGGTGAATGATGGTACACCAAATCCCTAACAATGAGTTCCCTTTTTTCGTTTGAAATGCTCTTTAACTCTACCACTTGTGATTTTCTTTCAAGCTCATTCTCTTGTTTAATTTTCTCTCTTTCTTTAAATTCTTTTCTTTCATTCTCTTCTTTGGCTTTTCTAAGACTCTCCTCTCTTTCCTTTTCTTCCTCATATCTTTTCTTCTTCTCATTTTTCTCATATTCCTCTTGTTCTCTTTTTTGTGCCTCAGCACGAAGCTTCGCAAGCTTTTTTATTACTCTTTGCTTTTCAAACTCTTGAAGCTTTTCTCTTGTTCTCTTTTATTTTTCTCTCTCTCTTTGTTCAATCAAGAGCGAGTCCAAATTGTTCTTAAAATCTTTTTCTAGTCTACAAAACTTAGCAAGATTTTGGATGAATGCATCACCTATGTCAATGAAGTTTTCTATCCTAGATTATTGCTCTCGAGTTATCCTAAATGAAGGGGGAATGAAATGTTTCCACATGCATGTTTTTAATTCATAAAATGTGTTAATGCATGATTCTCTCCCCTTTTGTACTCTAGACTGCCTCTTTTGCCACCACTTGGATGCACGTCCTATAAACCTAGAAGTAACATGCCTAAGAATGTCAAATTGACTATATTTACTAAACAATGGTTGTACCAATTTTTCTGTGTTCCATATCCAATCTCTAAATGATATTGGTCCTATATCCTCCCCAAAGAATGAAATGTCACTATGAAATGTATGATGCAACTCATGACTACCTTGCTTATGCATCCTAGGACTATATGTAGAATATGTACTCATGGTGATTGAATGAACTTATGAAACTTGAACAAAGTATGGAAGAGGAAATCAATCACAAGTGGACCTCCAGGTTAGGCGAGGTGAGTCTTTAAGACTTCTTAAATACCAAGGTCAATCCTTGCCAAGATACACTTGTAAAAGGTTTCAAAGATCACACAATTGTCTAAGTGCTAAGTAAATAGAATCACTTTAGTTACTAAGCACAAAACAAGAAAACAAGACTCAAAGAAATTTAACACTAAAAACAGACCTCTAATTGACAAAATTTTAGAGACTATGGTTTCACAAAACAAGCCACTATGCAACGTGAAAACATGAATCTAAACTATGTGGCCTAAAGTAAGGTGAGAAAGCACTTAGAACTTTCAACACTTTTACCACTAAAACGTTTCACTATAGGAGAGAAAGGTTCTACTTAGGAGATAGGATTGAACACCTTATGGTTCCCTAAGACACCTAAGTAGGCCACAATTACAATGAGAGTACACAACTAAAATTGGGAACACGACAAAGTAAAAGAAAATGTGGAATGATGCTGCCAAAACATGAGTTTCTGAGAGCTTGATGGCAGTTTTAAGGCCTTAGTTGATGGCCAAAACTTAGTTGATCGGGTACGACCTCGATCAGTGGGTTCTATTATGTGCGCTGATCAGGGTAGGATTGAATTGATTTGAGTATGCCTGTTGGATTCTTGTTTTAATGTGATATTCTGTACAATTGGATTACCTGGATCGAGACTAGGGAAAGAAATCAAATTTACAGATGTAGAAAACATTGAGTCATGATCAGGTTTTATGCATCGCTTGACGGTATGCATCCTACCGCCAGGCGACCGACCAGTGAAATGGGGAAGTTCGCATTTTAGATGTGCTGGGTGGACTTTGGGTGCTTTAGTGATGTTATATGGATTTTTTTAAATGAGGTTGACCTATTTAGTAAAGTGTCTTGGGAAGGGAACAAAGGCTAGACATGGGATTATAAATTGGAATTAAACTTGGTTGAACATGTCTTAATTGGAATAAAAGAGTATAATAAGGGTTGTTTTACTTTGATAGTGGTGGTGTCCAATTCCTGTTTTTGGGAACTTTCTTTTAAGTGCAAAAGGTGTGTTGGTTACAGATATAAAAGGCTTGTTTTCCTTGGTAAAAGAGATTGTGTGATGAATTCATGATGTATATGATTGTGTTAGATTGTGATTCAGTCATGTTATTATGACTAGATAGGCATTTTTGTGTAATGGATTGCATGAGGAGTGTTGGGTTCCTTGGAACCTGTCCCAAATTGCAAAAAACTAGTAGTAGTGACGCTACTAGTGTGACGCCTGGCGACATGAGGTGGACTGCCAAGCGATAGGGCAAAACTAGGGAAGCCTTGGAATGCGTGGTGCCTGGCGGAAAGGGTGGTTCTGTTAGGCAAAAATTGTCAAACAAGGATTCTGGAAAGTGCGTGGCGCCAAGCGGTGTGTGGTGCCACTAGGCGGTTTGGAGCATTGTTTCGCCTAGCGACGCGGGTGTTGCGCTAGACAATTTCATGTGCAGAGTGGGTTACGATGGAGGATTCTACACAACTTTGGATAGAGGCTATGAGGAGATGACTTGCTGGGGGCCCTTTACGAGTTTTGGATTGTAATAGGGAGTTAAAGATGTGACCATTCTAGGTTGGAGCTTGATGGTATTGGAATTCTGGTGAGAACGTGCTACTTGTGGCTGGTAGTCTTGTGATGAATATGGATTAGACCTGTATTGAGGAGTTGCACTTAGTGTTACGAATTGTAGTCCGTGACTGGATAATTCTCGCGTGTGATCTACAGGTGGTGGCTGATAGATGGATGGACTGTGAGTTGGCGCTTGTGGTTGTAAGAGTCATCCTAATGATATCATCAAAGGGTGTAAAATCAGGAGGCATACAATGGAAGCTGTGTTTTATCAAGTCTTAGGATTATAGTTCCCAGAAGGGTCGTGGGTTTAAGTGTCAATTTATTAACATTATTTTTTTTAATTTTATTTGAGCTCTCACCCTATCTGTTTGTGCTTGGCGATGATCGTGTAACCTGTTACACATGAGCATATAATGTTTCAGGTGGTGCTGGTGATGCTTAGTGCCGGAGCAGGGCTAGAATGAGGATCTCATAGAGACTATTTTATCACTACTTTTCTTTATATTTCCATTATTATACTTTATGAATTGGTGACTTGGATCCTTGGTGGATTTAATGTATTTTGGAACTCTGGCTTGTTAATGAAATAAATTCTCGTGCTTTGGGAAATAAGTTTATTTATAAATTGTGTCGATTTATGTTTATTATAATTTAGATTTTATTTAAAGAAGTAATATCCAGCTAAGATGTTACAATGATAAAGGATTGAAAGGTTTTTTTTGAACCTAGTCATTGTCTCATCTTTGATGCATCTGGTAGCATAGTGTTAATAGGAAAAGATTTAATAACATTTACGTGCTTGGCAAAACATTTAAAAATTTATTATGTGGTTCCCTAAGATCCTTTAGTCATCAAAGGTGATGGGATAGTCAGGGTTATTGAGATTGGAGTGGTACATAGTATACATGGGCCAATCTAATCAATTTTGGCTCTACATCAACACTTAAATTGGTAATTTGGTGCGACATGAGAGAGGTTGTAAGGGTCTAATTAGATGTGAATGTTTAAGATAAACAATAGGGGGAAGATAAGGCATCATTTTTGTACATGTCTTTTCATAATTTGCATTTTGATTTATTTGTAATAGAGGTCATGTTCTTGGTTTTATATGAACAAGGTTTGTAGAAAGTGGTGGCCATGGTCTACCTTGGATTAATTTTTGTTCTAGATATAATGTTATAGTTTGTAAAGGTATTATCAAGTTGAGAATCTGGTCATTTACCCAATCCATGAAGCTTAGGTCATCTACAATTGGACTTTTTATATGCCTAACAAGTTGAAAATCATAACTTATTTGCACAGGGGAGCCTAGAGGTGAATATATAGGGTATATATGTAAGACTCGAGGAATTTAAATAATTAAATAAATAATTATTTAATAAATGCGGGTTGTGAAAGCCTTTACAACATTAAATGCTAACTTTCATGATGTGGAAAAGTACTAGCTCAAATGGTTGAGAGTACTTGATTATATGAGAGACACTTGGGTTTAATTCCTTTGTATAACATTTGTGTGTTATTTAATTTTAGTTTTATTTTTATGATATAATTTGAACCTTGGTATGTGCATTGTACTTGGTAATTGGGAAGTTATGGGTTCGAACCTTGGCTTGAGCAAACTAACTTTCTTTTTGCTAAAATCAATTTTTGGCATGAATGTGAAGAGCCTGAAAACCCTAGCCAATTTGTGAGGAAGATAGGAGTTCATGGAAAACCATGATTTAATGGTCAATTAATAACTCTTAAGTCCCTTTAAACTAATTTTCGTTTTGCTTCCATTAAACCAAATTAAGGCATAGTTAAGGACTCCATTAAGGGTGAGAGAGAGTGCTAGTGAGGTTGCCATTGGTGCATAGAGTGAGGAGAGACATTTCAGATTACTTAAGGGTCGTGGAGAGTGAAGAGAGGTGTTGAAAGGTGGAAGGAGGAAGGAAGCTTTGGGATTCAAAGAGGCTAGCTAGGTGGTTGCAAGTGGAAGCAAGGAATCCAGGTTAGGGGACTTCTTATTGTGTGTTTTAATTCCAGAAACCGCCTGGCGGTGGCTCATGCGCCGCCAGGCGACACATGTGGTTGTAGCCTAGTTTTCTGGGTTTCCCTATGAACCGCTTGGCGGCTGGTGGTGACCCGTCAGGCGACGTATGCCACATTTCTATTTTCTCTGCTTTGGTTGGTTTGTTAGTGGTGTGGAGATGCTTAAATGGGATTTCCATTTGAACGTGTACCATTAACATGACGAATTATGATCAGAAATTATTTGATTGTTGGCCATTGCATGAATTCGTGAATGGACGTTGGGTAATTAGGGGTCATGTTGGGGTTGGAAATAATTAAGCATGAATTATGTGTATGATCAATGCATTGTTTTACGAAATTGATGATAATATAAGTAAGGTATGAACTCTATTATTTGTGTGCATGTGAAATTATCTCAGTGTGAGAAAATGGTACTGTGATTGTAGTGCTTGTGAAACAAGATCGCATCGACGTAAATCTGGGCAGAACCAGATTTGTCAAGCACTGCCTAGCAGCACTTGGGCTGCCGCCAGGCGACACCTTAGTTTTTCTGATCAGTTTGATTTTCCGTTGTGATTGGGTGTATTAGGTGTTTTGCTAGATAACTTGTATGTCTGATAAGGATTAGTAGGGTAGTGAGGTGAAGGGAATTCAGGTATTAGATATCACATGAAGTGTGTATGAGTATGTGATGATTGAGATATACGTGTCACGTTAAATAAAGTCTTATGCTGATATGAACTGAAGCTATTGGAAAACTGTAATTACGTGCACCACGTGTGATTGGGTTAAATGATTGAAAATGCTAAATTGGTAACATGTGGAGTGAGTAGTAGAAAAATTTTATAGTCGTGTAAAGGTGTGTTTGAAATTGTGAAACTGTGAACATATGGAAGTGTGATTTTGTATTGGGGTATGAGCTATATAAATATAAGACTGTATGATTATAAGACTAGAGTATGTTGAGTGTGTGTGTGGCATGTAAGACCCGAGAAAAATTAATTAATTAAATAAATAATTAATTAATAAATGCGGGTAGAAGGCGCCTTTATGGCATTAATTGTGGTTTAATGTGATGTGGAATAGTACTAGCTCAAATGGTTGAGAGTACTTTGATTGTGTGAGAGGACTTGGGTTCGAGTCTTCTGTATGCCATTTTGTGTTGTTGTTTTATGATTTATTTTAATAATATGTAAGAGTGTGGAATTTGAAAGGTAAGCTTATGTTGATTGTTTATATCACCAAATGTGAATTGGCATAGTGGTTGTGCTTGGCATTATGAGTGGAGGGTCAAAAGTTCAAACCTTGGTAGACATAACTTAACCTTTATTTTTATTAAAATTGGTTTAGAGTGAATGTGGAAAGGTAGAGAACTTAGCAGAATGGGGGCAGCCAAGAGGGTTGGAAAACTATTAAATAATTAACATTAAGAGGAATTAAAACCCACCCTAAGCCCAAGTTCGTCTTATTTTTAATACCCATCTTAAAGGCACATATAAAAGCCAAAAATTAGGTAAAGGGAAGGGTTTTGGCAGTGCTGAGAATTTGTTTTTGAGAGGAACACGAGTTTGAGAGGGTGAACTGAGTTTTGAGGTGCAAGGGTTGAAGCAAGAAAGGATTTTGAATCAAGGGGGTTCCGTCTTCACAATTGTTGAGCACTCAATCTAGGTTAGGGGAGCTAAATCCAAATTTACATGCTTTAGGTCATACGTGTTAAGTGTACTGATTTTTGTGTGATGAATTTCGTGTTGAGAGTGAGATGAATTTTGGGGTTTATGGGTTGGTCCTGCTGTATCGGGGTTTTGACCTAAATGTATGAATACCATGGAATTATGCATTGGATATGATGTAACTATGTGTGCTTGGTGTTTTGGGAACCAAATGTGGTCTAAATTATGCATAAATGTTGTTCAAATATGTGTAAAGTAACCTGGTATGAATTGGAGTGCAAATTGGTATTTGGTTACTGCTATTGCGTGCATAATCAGCGTAAGGACCTACAATTCTTGCCCAGACGAGCCAGGCTCACCTAGACGAGATTAGTAGAGACGCAAACCCTGTTGCTACCAGAGCGTCTCGCCCAGGCGACGTGGATTAGGTTTGAGCGACACGTACTCTCGCTCAGGCGAAAGATGTTCGCCTAGGCGAGATGGTGTTGAGGGCGACTTCTTGTTCAAGCGAGGAGTTTATGGTTTTTGAGCGAACCAGAGTCTCGCTCAAGCGAGATAGCCTTGCCTAAGCGAGATGTCTTGGTAATGTTTGGTGCTTCACGTGTATTTCAGCCCAAGCGAGTTGAATTGTGTTTTCGGGCGAGAGATGAACTCGCCTAAGCGAGAGGATCTCGCCTAAGCCAGATAACTTGGTGTTGTTGCTGTTTTAAGCTCGCTCAGGCGAAGTGAGCTAGCCTAAGTGAGGCTGCGGGCTTAGCTTGGGCGAGAGGTCCATAGCTTAAGCGAGTTTATGCGAGTTACTATGTTTCTTGTGCTTGTGAGTGGGTGTTTTGGCTGTTCATCATAAGGATAGATTGTATATGCATGTGGTGGGATGTTTGGGCTTGAAGGACTAAGTCCATTAGGGGTTTGGGATGTGCTCGGTGGTTGGACACATGATGGGCATGGAACTGGTTGAGTTCCCGTCGGCTCCTAATGGACGAGGAGTCCTTAGTATGGTGATTGCATGTGTCGGGCGCACGATGGGCAAGGAACTGTTATGTTCCCGTTGGCTACTATTGGGCGAGGAGTCCATAGTATGGTGATTGTGTGCGTGCTAGGGTCCAAGTTATGAGACTTGGATGTTTATACTACAGGCGAGGAGTCTGTAGGGCAGGACTATGAGCGGGATAGGCTCATAGGGTTGGACCATGAATGAGTTAGTTTCGTGGGAGCACAGGGAAGTCCCAAGACTTAGTTCATGCATATGAATCGTGAAGGACTATGAGGTCATGGTTGGGTGAATTAGAAATTATGAGTTTTGTACTTATATTGTTTTGGGTGGGGAAACATGTTTATTTAATTCATATATATTTTTATATTGTTATTGTGCATAGCTCACCCTATCTGTATGTGTATGGCGATGATCGAATAATTTGTTATCCGGGAGCAGATGATGTGACAGGTGAGCCAGGAGCTACTTAGAGACGGAGAGCAGGGTCTACTTGGGGCTTTTGAAAGGATTTTCATTTAATGGATTTTGATGTAATTTATGATTATGTTGAACTTTGGTATATTTTGTATTAAAGTAATTGCGAATATTTGAGTTATGCTGCAATTAAAGTTTTTAAATTTCCCGCGTTTTTGGGAAATAGTTATAATCAATGTGGTATTTATTTATTTAATATTAGTAATATTCCTTAGGGATGTTACAATTGGTATCAGAGCAAATGTTTTGAAAATATTTTAAAAAATATTTTGGGGCTTTTGGGAAGTGAGCTTACCGTTTGATTGTGTGTGTGATTTAGTGGTATGTAAGTAAGATATTGGTGGTTTTGTTTAACTAAGTGAAGTGGTTTTAACAGTTGTAATGTGGCGTATCCAAGCTATGGCTGCTAACAGAAGGAGGAGGAATAGTGGTGCTGATGACATTGCGGAGGCCATTCATTGGATGGTGGATGCGATGCAAACACCGGTGGTAGCGCAGCCTAGGACTGCCATTGCACCAGTTAGTGTAACATCCTACCCGAAAATTACTTATTTAAAATAAATAAGAATTAAAATAAAACAACATCCTCATTTATTTATCATCAATTCCCAAAACGCGGGAAAATTTAAATTTAAAAATTCAATGCGCCATTACAAAATAAGGAAAATGAGTCACATCGTTCATATTATCAATAAAATGTCTAAAACTTTTACAATTTATTCCATAGTGCAACATAGTAACTAGTGATAAAATAAATCTCCCAGAGATATCCGTCTCTAAGTATCTGCCTGCTCACCTACATCAACGTCTGCTCCCATGTAACAAGTTACATGATCATCGCCACACACACACAGATAGGGTGAGCTCATTTAAATAAAGTCAACAATATAATATTAAACACCATGTTAACAATTAAAAATCCAAAATAATACACTTTCCCCCTTTTCCTTTTTACTACTTCACTTCCAGCACTTTCATTAGACGTCTATCAATTCTATACCCTTTAAGTGAGAACAATGATGAATCTTTGCTGCACGAGTGTCTACTCGCCCCTCCGACTACAGGCCACCACCTGATAGTCCACACATGGGAATAACCTTGCCACAACATCTCACCGTGACACCAAGTGGAGCTCCCCAAAACAAACATAAGTTTGTAGCTGTTCCAGACTACCATATCTCTATCAGAATCACTCTGAAGAGGGCAATCACCCGAACCTCGCCGTACGAGCCACAACTCGCACACTCCACTGGACTTCCTAAACCACCAGGCTACAACCTGGAGTGGTTACGTGTTACCCCAATACAAGTTACACTTGTAACTAGGCCCCCAGCCAAAGCATCGCATCATGAACATCCCTTAAAGCGGTGTAGAAAACTTTCCTCGCGCACCATCACTGAACCAAAACTGCCTGGCGCGCATCACACGCCCTAGGCGAAACTTGACTCTAGACCGCCTGGCGGGCATCACACACTGCTAGGCGCCACGCGCCCACAGTACACTCACAGTACCGTCACCGTCTGGCGGCATCACTCCCTGGCTCGTCGTCGCTGCCTGGCGCCTTCACTCCCTCCGCCAGGCGCTCCGCTCCGCTGTGACCACTATCACTGATTTAATTTCCCATCCGCCTGGCGGCTCGCTTACGCCACCAAGAGCTATACCAGTAGCACAATGCTACTGGTTTTTAAGCACCTCAACAGATCCCAACGGATTTCCAAACATACGAATCACCCAAGTATAACACAATTATGATTTACCAGTCATATATCTATAACAAATTACATCACACTCAGTTAGGCATGCCAACCAATCCAATATTATCATGCATCCATACTCACCCTCGTTTACCCCTTTTAAACATATCTCATACATTCCGCATACTCCCAATCATAAAACCACACATTCTGGAATTTATATACCGCATGACATTACACTTTAATCCATATTACATATGTACCATACCAACAATTCACAATCACAACACATGCCTAAGAAAAGATCACACTAACCATACCATTTCATATACCCTTATCTTACTCTTATTCTCAAATTAACATACCACCTGAAACTATATTACTACTTACACCCACACGTTTAAAAGAATTTACTATTTATATTATACCTCACATTTTCATTTATCTCAATCTCCCCTTAGTCCTATTTAACTCAATTTTTCCCTTTTGTATTCAATTTTCTTTAAATCATACACTTACAACTTGCCTGTTAGAGCTGTACAACACTCACTGCACTCCCAAACCGCCTGGCGGCAGATCACGCACCGCCAGGCGGTGCATACATATCTGGAAATCTCCAGATTATTTTCCTGCACCGAAACGCACGCAAACCTGCCTATCCAATCTTCCCCTTCATACAGACATAGTTTTATATCAAAGCACCCTCCCGAAATCATACATCAAATATATTAATCTCAATTCTGCAAAGCCATCCCCACCAAGCATTTACATGATTTACGTTGTTGATCACTGAGACCATCATAATCCCAACCCCCAATTTCATATCGAAAAATAGTGTTTTGCAACAAAATCAACATATGCAGAGCCTTTCAACATCAAAATTCACCCTCAAGCATACAGACATCACGTCCACATCACAGGTATCCCAAAAACATAAAAAATGACCAAAAACAGTGAAACTGGGTTCGTGCCGACTGGCGGTTCATCAGTGATACCCAGAAACTGGGTCTGGTGGTTGTGTCGCCTGGCGGTCATGCGCGACCCGCCAGGTGGTTTCTGGAAAATTTCCAAAAACCCGATTTCATCTCTGATTTTTCACAAAAATTGTAATCCCAACCCCGCATACATCACGATTCAATCGATGATAAATCAAAACAACATCATACAAAACAATAGGAACTCCCCTAACCTGGATTCCTTGCTCAATTTGCTAAAAGTGCTACTTCTTCCTTCTTTGTCAATCACCCTCTTGCTCTCCTACCAATTCAGACCCCAAACCTCTCCCAATACTCACAATCACTCTTCCTTCGTGCTCTCTTTCTAGTATAGACTCAGACTTGACAAAATCTTTCCTAACACTCCATTTTTACCTTTTAAACAATGTCTAAATTTAAGTTGATAGGGTAAAAACGGATTTCTCCTTTAATTAATCGTTAATGGCCATTCATGACCCCTCCTTGACAGTTTTTCAACCTCCATTGGCTGCTAGGTCAGCTAGGGTTTCCTCTAACCCTTCCCATTCCGCCCAAATCTACCATAAAAAAATATAAGGTTTAATTTGAGCTCTGCAGGACTTGAACCACGACCATATCAATACCAAGTCAATGCCAAACCATCAAGCCAAATTCATGTTTCATGCTAACAATCATTATCCAATAAACATACTATTTCACAACATGATCATCATATATTTAAAATAATAATGAATAATAACACAAAATGGCATACTTAGGACTCGAACCCAAGTCCTCTCACACAAACAAAGTACTCTCAACCACTTGAGCTAGTACTTTTCCACGTCATGAAGATTAGCATTTAATGCCATAAAACTTCTCCCACTCTCATTAATGAAATAATTAATTATTTAATTATTTAAATTTAGCGGGTCTTACAGTTATGGTGCCTACTGTGGAGAATTTCCTACGCCACAAGCCAGCGGAGTTCACTGGTAAAGCATCTCTTGATGAAGCGGAGGCCTGGCTTTGCAAGTGTGAGAAGATATTCACAGTGATGAACTGCGCGGATGAGCAAAATTACTGTTTGCCACCTACCTTTTGAATGATGATGCCGAGTACTGGTGGGGGGGATGCAACAACAGATGCGGACCCGAGAGGAACAGGTTGATTGGACCAACTTCAGGACGCGTTTCCTGGAGAAATACTTTCCTGACACGGCTAAACAAGACAGGGAAGCTGAGTTCCTTGCACTGCAGCAGGGAGATATGACGGTGTAGGAATATGTGAACAGGTTTGAGCACCTGGCGAGGTATTACTCGCAAGCCATTACTGAAGAATGGAGATGTTTAATGTTTGAACGAGGACTCAGACATGAGTTGAAGAGGGTGGTAACACCGTTGCGAGAGAGGAGATTCCTAATCTTGGTGGAACAGGCCAAAAGTGCTGAGCACCTGGAGAAGGGCCCTGGCCCAATTGTGAGTAGACATCAGAGGAATGTCGCAGAGGCACAGCAAATGAAGAAGCCGTATAGCTGGCCACAGACGTCTCAGGGTCCTACTTATTACTAGTGTGGAGGACTCCATTTAAAAAGAAATTGTCCACAGCTGACCAGAGGGGTAGGGGGATCTAGTGATCGTCGCAAGTGCTTCATATGCGACAAACCAGGTCATTTCACGAACAATTGCCCTGAGAAGAAGAGCCCTGGTGCGGAGAAACCAGCAATAGCATCGCCAATAGAGCGAGCTAGGGCAGCGGCCAGAGTCTTTACCCTGACCACTACCGAGGCTACACAGTCGGGTAATCTCATCCTTGAACCTTGTGTAATGTTTGGTAATTTGGTATTGGTGTTGTTTGATTCCGGGGCAACCCATTCTTTTATTTCTAATGTGTGCGTGGGGAGATTGCAATTGGTGACACGTGATTTAGGATGTGAGTTGCTTGTGTCAACTCCCTCCTCAGGTCATTCTATGGAAGTGGCAGGTTGCAGATTCAAGGTGAACTTTGTGTGCTTGCCTTTGAAGGGACTGGATGTAATCTTGGGGATGGAATGGCTGTCTAAAAATCACGTCATAATTGATTGTGGACGGCGCAGTTTGGTATTCCCAGAACAAGATGGATTGGAGTTAATCTCGACGCAGAGGGCGATGAACGAAGCCGAAGCCGGAGCCACCTGCTTTATGATAGTGGCTCATGCAGAGAAGAATAGTACCGCCGAGAATATCAGTGTGATTCCAGTCGTGGAGGAGTATGCCGATGTATTTCCAGATGAAATACCCGAGTTGCCACCGAGTAGGGATGTGGATTTCTCCATTGATCTCATCCCTGGAGCTAGCCCAGTATCCATGGCGCCTTATAGAATGGCACCAGCGGAGTTGGGTGAGCTGAAGAAGCAAATTGAAGATTTGCTTGAGAAGAAGTTCATCCGGCCAAGGGCGTCACCCTGGGGAGCACTAGTACTCCTGGTAAAGAAGAAGGACGGTAGTTCAAGGTTGTGTGTGGATTACCGTCAGTTGAATAAGCTGACCATAAAGAATAAGTATTCGCTGCCGAGGATAGATAATCTATTGGATCAGCTGAGGGGAGCCGCAGTGTTCTCTAAGATTGACTTGAGGTCTGGATATCATCAGATCTTGGTCAGACTAAAGGATGTGCAGAAGACGACATTCAGATCACGTTACGGGCATTATGAGTATGTAGTGATGCCGTTCGGGGTGACAAATGCTCATGCTATTTTCATGGACTACATGAACAGAATATTCCGACCATACCTGGATCAGTTTGTTGTCGTGTTCATTGACGACATACTAATATACTCGGAGAGTCGGGATGTACATGCAGATCATCTGAGAGTGGTGCTAGGAATTCTCAAAGAGCATAAACTGTATGGGAAGCTGTCAAAGTGTGAGTTTTGGCTAGATGAGGTATAGTTCTTGGGCCATGTAAGCTCAACCCAAGGCATAACAATAGACCCAGCGAAGATTGAGACAGTGGTGAAGTGGGAGAGACCACAAACAGTTACTGAGGTAAGGAGCTTCTTAGGTCTGGCAGGTTATTACAGGCGATTTGTGGAGGGGTTCTCCAAGCTGGTGAGTCCCTTGACTCAACTCACTAGGAAGGACCAGCCTTTCTCTTGGACAGACAAGTGTGAGGTCTATTTTGAGGATATGAAGAGGATATTGACCACTACACCCATATTAGCTATTCCTGACACCGCCAAGACGTTTGAGGTGTACTGTGATGCTTCATACCAAGGTCTAGGTTGTGTGTTGATGCAGGAGAAACGACCTATTGCTTATGCATCTCGTCAACTGAAGGTGCATGAGAAAAATTATCCTACTCACGACTTAGAATTGGGCAATGGTTTTTAATCTCAAAACATGGAGGCACTACTTGTATGGGGCACAGTTTCAGGTATTCAGTGATCACAAGAGCTTGAAATACTTGTTTGATCAGAAGGAATTGAATATGAGACAGAGGCGCTGGATGGAATACCTGAAGGACTACGACTTTGAGCTGTTATACCATCCTGGTAAGGCTAATGTCGTAGCAGACGCTCTGAGCAGGAAGAAATCTCATGTGTCTGCCATGATGATTAAGGAGTTGGAGTTGATCGAGAAGCTGCGAGATATGAATCTGGGATTAGATATGGAGACATATCACATACGATGCAACATATCATTAATGAGTTCTTGGATGAGGTTCGGGTGAAACAGGGTAAGGATCAGGAGTTGCAGCATATCATTAATGAGTTGGGCATAGAGAAGAGAAAAGACTTCAGGATGGGTAGAGATGGCATCCTGCGATTCAGAGAGAGGGTGTGTATACCCAATAGTCGGGTACTGAGGAAAATACTCTTGGATGAAGGGCATAAGAGTCGTCTTAGCATACACCCAGGTATGACTAAGATGTACAAGGACTTAAAGGCGACTTTCTAGTGGACTGGTATGAAAACTGATGTGGCAGATTATGTGGCATCTTGTCTAGTGTGTCAAAAAGCGAAAATAGAGCATCAGAGGCCAGGTGGTACGTTAGAGCCTCTCGAGATCCCTCAGTGGAAATGGGACAGCATTTCCATGGATTTTGTTACTCACCTACCGAGGTCAGTGAAGGGGCATGATTCCATATGGGTAATAGTGGATAGATTAACGAAGTGCGCTCACTTTCTACCTATTAATCAGAAGATGTCTCTGGATAAACTGACGGAGTTGTACGTCAGGGAGATAGTTAGATTACATGGTGTGCCTGAGAGTATCATATCGGATAGAGATCCGAGGTTTACCTCGAGGTTCTGGCAGTCGTTGCAGAACACTTTGGGCACTCAGTTGAGAATGAGCTCGGCATACCATCCTCAGACGGATGGCCAGTCTGAGAGAACCATACAGTCTCTGGAGGACTTATTGAGAACATGTGTTCTGGATCACCTCGGGACTTGGAGTGATGTGCTACCGTTGGTGGAGTTTACTTATAATAATAGCTACCATTCCAGCATTGTGATGGCACCCTACGAGGCCTTATATGGCAGGAGATTTCGGACACCTTTGTGTTGGCAACAGGATGGAGAGTTTGTGGTACTTGGTCCAGAGTCTTTGAACTCATATGATTAATATGTTATGTAGATCTAACACCGTGCTAAATTGCTACAATGTTAAAATCATTACTCTTGATTCATATATAAAAGACATAGAAAAATACAAATCACAAGAATAATCAAATGAACTAACCAATTATTGCATTGTAACCTCAGAATCCATAATGAAATTATAGTGAAACCAACCCTTGAAGCTTAGCACTCCATGAAATCAAAATAAAATAAAAATAGGAGAAGAATGGAGAGAGAAAGAAATTAAATCCCCGAAAGGGTTCCTAAACTTCGAGGTTTCGAGCTTCTCTTTTCTGCTCCCCCTTGGCCTCTTTAATAGGACTTGGATTGGGCTTTTATGTTGCTGAAATCTCTCAAATATATTTTAAAATAAAGATAAAGTTAAATATTCTTTATCTTTACAGTGATTATGAATATCTAAAAGTATTTGAAGAGATATAGTCAGTTTTAAAATTATTTGACAAATATAGTTAGTTGATAATCTCTTATATAATTAAATAGATTAATTTTCCAAATCATCCCTTTGCAATCTTCTCCAATTACCTTCTAAATAATCCAGTATCTTCAAGATATATTTGTTTGTTATGGAGATCTAAAAGGATTTAAGAAGATATTGCCATATTTAAAAAGATCTGGTTGTTATTATCTTTTGATATTTTATGATAAAATTAAATAAGATAATATTTAAAAATATCAAATAAAATATAAGACATTGCCTAGATAATTATTTAACATGTTTTTTATCTCATGCTCAATAAACCCAATTATAAGAAATCCCAATTAAACTTATATGTTGATGTTATGTGCAGTTTCCTTTTAATAATTTTATAGATCATGTTATTATTCGAATGATGAAAGTATATTCTCTGCTCACAAATTTTCTTATTTCTCTCGTTATACTCTATCCCCAACTAATTATGAAGATTTACTGTTTTTCCCATTAAAAGACTGAACGACTTTATTCTTGTAATTTTGTTAATTTTTCATTTCTATGTGAATTTTATTTAGTGCTTTATGTGATTTAACAACCATATGATAATTAGGAATAGTCGTTATATAACTTAAATTAGATATGTTACCTCTCCTCCATTAGTATTGTATGATGAGGGTTCGTCTACAACATTTGCCATGAGATTGGAATGTTTCTCATGATTTGATTATGATTTTGTGATGTTAGAATTTTCCTTGGATTCATCATGGGTTAGATTTATATCTCTTATTTTTACCAACTATTTCAAGGAAGTAATTTTCCCTTATCATCAAGCAATGTGGGAATGCCATTTTTAGTGATGTTTACCACATCCTGATTGATTGTACTCAATAATGCTATCATATTCTTTTTCTATAGATCATACCTTTTTTCAGTGTTCTCCATATTGTCTACATGAACATATCCTCTAGTCATGTTAAGAACTCCCACAGAACTTCGTTGTGATACCACTTGTTAGTGCAATGTGGCTTTAAAAGGGACGGGGGGTGAATAGAGCAAGGAGTTATACTGGTTCACTTCCACTTGAGTCTACGTCCAGCCTCTTAAACCATTTACTTAATAAATTCACTAATCAACACTTTGACTAGCAATATGTAACAACCTCTCCAATTTACAACAAGTCATTCCTCTCTAAGTGCACGAGTTTGTCCTTTCTAGGAATATGAGTATAAATCTCTCTAGGTTACAATGAGTTTAAACTCTCCAAGTATTTTGTCTCTCTCTCCACCTAAGATCAAGAATTATAATTACAATTATCAAAATGATCTCTCAAGTTGGAGAGTTACCATCACGCTCACAAGGTTGAATTTACACAATGAAGGATTTACAATGGTTTTTGCTCAACCCAATATCACTACTTTTTAACAATTGGATTTAACAATATAAACTCAAAGTATTATCTCTTTCTCTTTTCTCTTCAATAATAGATTTGATAGTGTTTCAACACTATGATGTATGATATCTTCATATCTTTAAATATCTTCATCATTCTTCACTTGGAAGTTTTTGATTATCAATCATAGTTTATTACATCTTGTGAATTATCAATTCTTTCATTTTCAGCCAGACAACAATTTGAATTTCAAATATTATAAAGTTGTAGCTTCAATCATTTGGTTATTCTCTTGGAGTCTTTGATCTATAAAGTATTTTTTTCAAGTGATTATTTGGTGAATATATGACAACAGTTGTAATATTCAATCAAAGAATGCTTCAATTCTCTTCAATAAGAATATCTTCTAATAATGTTGAGACTTGATCATCAATTTCAATGTTCACATGTTATGGGTCAATTTATAGTTGATCTTGATCACCATGTGATTGGATAGATTCTTTCATGCCATTCTAAACTTGATTTATTTGATTAATCTAATACTCATTTTGCACTTTGACTTTTTACTCATCTAGTTGACCTTTCAATTAGGTCACTTAATGGAACTAGTCATTTGATAGGTGTTTCAATATTTTGCTTCACAAGTTGACTTGAATTGTCTAATAGATACTTATATGGTATCTTTTGTGTGCTTCAACATTGGCTCATTTAATCCATTATATAAGCTATTTATGATGCTTATTTAAAATCTTCAACTCCATTGTAGAAGTCCAGTGCTTTACCATTTAAGTTAACTCGTCTAGTCAATATAGATGTCTCTTGGATTCATTTTGCTATACATTGTTAAGTCATCTGATCCTTGTATTTTGACCATGAAATCTTAGGTCATTTAACGCATCCAACTAGTCCAAGTTGTGTAACACTTGTGTAGAACTTGATTTGTTTGATAACTTGGTTGTTTCATTACCTTGGTCGTATGATCTAGCCTTCAACTTAGTGGTTTCAATTATGCTCGTCTAAGCCTTGTTGTTTCATGTGTTTGCTTCTCTCTTGAACTGTTAACTTGTTCTTTATTTTGCATTGCTTGGCATAAACTTATTGAACAAACATTAGCTTAATAAAATATACATATGCATATTCATATTTACAAGCAATCAATTCATGGGTTTTTGAGTCGTCTAATGGTCATGTATGTATTTCTAATAAAGTATATTACCTGACTTGACCTTCGTATGTCCAAAGCTTTATCTAATATATAATTCTAGTCAATATAAGCTTATTTGGAACATATGTGTATTGACATATCTCTATTTATTTCATTACACAATTTGTTATTAACAAAACATATACATTCTAAAGCTCATCTAATGGGGTTTCTAGTGTGTAATGCTAACAATTTCTCCCATTTTTTATGATGATAAAATTATATGTAAACACATGTTATCTTGCTTGTGTTAAAAGAATTATTTCTTTCTATAGATAACAGAATTAACATTCAATTTTGACTCTATTGTTAATCACAATATCATTTGATTTTCATTTTGATATTAGTTGCCAATTAACTTAAATTGATATAACTTGTTGAATTATTTCTTATAAGATGCAACATGTATCAATATCAGAGTTAAACTTGATTATCAGAGTAAAACAATAATTTATCAAAGAATAAGCAAGTAAAGATTAGCATATAAATCATACACCAATTTTTGATTATTATATACATTTATATTTTGTTGATAACCACTTGTTAGGATTGTATTCTATTAAGTCCATTTTTACTATATACTACCCTTAACTTATATGTCTATATTGTCTTTATTTTTATTAAATCAACTTTCCTATATTCTCCCCCATGATTTATAATTGTTATCTTTATGTTTCTTGCATGTTTCATTTCCACTTCTCTCCTTTTTGTCAATCATGACAAAGGTGATAAGTAAGGATAAAATATAAGGATCATATATTACGAAGGAAACAATTTTTTTATGGATAGAATCAAATTACAAAGGAAGAATACAAATTCAAAAAAGAAGCTACAAAATTTTGGGTGGAGAAGGTGTGTAGCATCAGAGGAAGATGAAGCATTCAAATTTTCCTTCACCCACTCATGCTTCATTTGTTTCATCTTATCAATCAAAGCAACATCTACTAACATCCTCTTAAGGAGAAGGAATTCTAGCTTTAGAAACTTCTTCTTGAGCAAAATGAGATTTCCTTGAAATTGGTCACCATTATATTATTCTTTACCAGTCCTTTTTACCCAACTTAAACCTTTTCAACATGGTTTTGGGTAGGATACAAACTGCTACTCCTCCATCAACTAGTACTTCATCCACCATCTAGCCTTCTATGTCCACCTACATCATTAATGGTTTAAGGTGGAACCTGTTCTCCTTGAAAGGTGGTTTGATATATGCAGCATCCTGATTGATGAAGCCTCTTACATGTGGTCTCTTGAACCCATATCACTTTTTCCTCAATATTTGGTTTATAATGATATTCTCAATGGAAATCATATATCGTTGAGTTGTTCTCATATTGGTTTGCAAACTTGTGATGAAGAATTGATATGACACCAACATTAAAGTCTTGGTAGCTCGCGTCTATGCCCCCAGCTTGGTAATTAACGTCTCTGCAAAGATCTTACTTTTAGGCTCACTCGAGTTACCATGCTCAAAAACCTTGTTCTCTTGTACCTGCCTCTACAAAGGTCGTGGCCTCTTAACCCGTGATGCCTTATGATAAAACTACTTTTGGAATAGGTAATCGCCCCTTGTGTTCAGATTGAAGGAAAGCCTATTAAACACATTCTTACCCTTTGGTAATCCTCGGTACCTGAGGTAGAATGAGTGCCTTCCAACCCATTTATTCAACGATATGCTTGCTTGTGGTAGAAAATTCTTCATTGTCCTTTGCTCGTCCTCCATTTGGGTTACCTGCTACTTATTCTTTGTAATATTAGCTTTCTTTCTTCTTTCGATTTTGAAAGCAAATCAATCAAATATAGTGTTGCATTTAGGACACAATGGTGCATCGTTCTCCTCTAATGTGTTCATTCTCATGTTCACACACCCAATATTACCAACACCATCCTTAGTGTGGAAGCATGGCTCGATATACCCCACTTGATTCTAGAAGGGGACAATACCATCCTAGATTGTTATATTTAAGCCCACATTGTTCAATAACATCCTAGATTCCTAAAATACACACAATTATATGTCATGTCACCATAAACATTATCCAATTTACAATACCTTTTTCCCCTTTTTTTGTTCCATAGAAGGTAGTTTATGATCATCACTTAAATGTATTTGTTTAACTTTCAACAAAACATCAAATATTTTTTTAACTTTCGATACATCAAATGAGTAAATTTGTTTGGCCATATTTTCATTTACATAACCTTTTGTAGTAATTTGCATGTATAAGGTGGTCATACCCTTAACTCGGCTATGTTATCAACCCCTCCTTCACTCTTCTTATCTTCATCAATATCTAACATTTCATACTGTTCTTGTATGGAACCGATATACCTTGTAGGGTATGGCCTTGTCCTTGTCGTTATAATTGAAGAGTGTTCGACCCTTGTTAGAATGTCCTCGCCTGATCCAGAGAAAAAAAAGAGCGGGTACCTGCAAGTACTCCGATGCTCAAGTTAGTGATCAAGAAGTATATGAGTTATTCTGCTATAACAAAGAGATCAAGATGTCCTTCACCTGATACTCAACTACCTTTTTGTACTGACGTTTCATTAATTACCTTTACAAGCGTATATATTCCCTTATGAATGTGTAACCTTCAAACTAGTAAGTGGGTTAATTATTAATTAATGCCTTGTCCACATAATCTTTCCTTCGACCATTCTGACTGAGATACGCTAACTTTATGTTGACGTCCCACATGGTCGAGTACTATTCGTCCCTATACCGCACACACCATTGACGTCTCACATGTTCAAGTACTATTTAGCCCTACACTTGGCCTGGTGATGAAGGATTGACCCCAACCAAGGATGAAGGCACATGCTTAAGAAGACTAAGCATGTTTAGAAAGGAAGTTCACTAATCCTTCATCCCTTTTCATTTGTGTTTATTATTTTTGATTCCCAAAG